>Ga0163109_10003325_pt1 | contig 12278 bp, 10 predicted proteins | sample CRUFie1St13metaG_FD_108704 | JGI IMG/M metagenome (GOLD analysis project Ga0163109, IMG submission 108704) | Marine microbial communities from the Costa Rica Dome - CRUD Field 142mm St13 metaG | ecosystem: Environmental > Aquatic > Marine > Oceanic > Photic zone | place: Costa Rica: the Eastern... | reverse complement strand
CCATGGAAGGCAAGACAGATTAATCGATTTTTTTATCCAATTACTGGTAAACGAGTAAAAATTTTTAGAAGATACAAAACTAAAATGCCGAATATTATTGTTTGGGGAAAAAATATAAAGATGGAAAATTATATTTCAAAATTAAACAACTATATTTCAGTAGAAGATGGTTTTATAAGATCTGTGGGTCTTGGAGCGGAACTATATCCACCATTAAGTCTTTTATTTGATAAGAAAGGTATACATTATGATGCGAGTAAATCGAGCGATCTAGAATATCTCCTCCAAAATTTTAATGTTAATCAGAATGAAATATTTAGAGCGAGAAGAATTATTGATTTAATAATTAAATTGAAAATTAGTAAATATAATTTAAGGCTAAAAAATAAAATGAACCTGCCAAGTAATATTTCTAATAAACACATAATTGGTGTCCTTGGACAAGTAGAAACTGATAATTCCATCATTTATGGTGTGCCTGACGATACTATCTCAAAAACAAATTTTGCATTAGTTGAGCAGGTTAGGAAAGATTATCCAGATGCATATATTATTTATAAACCTCACCCAGATACTGAATCTGGTCTAAGGATTAAAGGCTCTAAAGATTCATCTATATTTGTAAATGCTGATTTTGTGGCAAATAAAATTTCAGTTGAACATCTCTTCAATAAAGTTGATAGGATCGCAGTCTTTACGTCCCTTGGAGGATTTGAAGCGCTTCTAAGAGGAATATCTGTATCGACCTATGGACTGCCATTTTATGCCGGTTGGGGCCTAACTGATGACAAACTTTATAACCATAAATGGGCAAAAAGAAGAACTAGAAAATTGACAATTGAGGAATTAACTTTTATTACCTTGGCGAAATATCCCCTCTACTCTAGTATTAGGTTTAATTGTCTTACTGAAGTGGAGAATATAATTGAAGAGATTATCGAAAGTAATGCAAAAAAGAATTTAGAGCAAATCATATTTAAAAATTGGGGAATTTTAAAAGAACGTTGGTTGACAAAAAATAAATAAATGATTCCCCAAGACAAAAGGCCATATTTTAGAAAAAAAATATTAATAGAGGGAAATTGTTTATTTCTAATGGGTCCTATTGGAACCTTTTTCGCCAGATTATCAAATTACTTGGAGGAGAATAATGTTAGAACTCATAAAATTTCCTTCCCTTTATATGAATATGGTTTTCCTAAATCAAGATTAATAAAATTTCATCAAGATATTTATTTATTTAAAAACTACCTAAAGAAAATTCTTATTGAAAAAGAAATTAAACATATTTTCATGTATGGTAATGTACTTATCCCACATAGAGAGGCATTGGCGTTAGTAGAGGAACTAAAAAAAGAAGAGATACATGTTAAAACCCATATTTTTGAATTAGGTTATTTGAGACCTAACTTTGTCACTTTAGAAGATAAGGGAATTAACTACAGTAGTGGAATGATAAAGAGCAGAGAATTTTATTTAAAGCAAGAATCATATGAATTCTTTCCCATACCAAAAAAACATGCACGCTTTAGAATCAGAAAAATTTGGAAAACAATATCCTTTATAAACCATAGTTTTAAAAACTATAAAATAGTTAATATGGAACATAAACTTCAGCCTAAGCCTATATATATTTGGTATCAAATAAAAGGATTCTTTTTAAAATATTATTTCAGATTAAGTGAGTATAAATTAAAGAAAAAATGTTTTTATGAAAATAAGTTTTTTATAGTAATCCTTCAAGTTTCCACAGACAGTCAAATAAAAGAAGGTTCAGAAATAAAAGATAATGAAAAATTTATTTATAAGGTTATAAAAAATTTTGCTAAAGCAAACCAAAATATTAATTTAGTTTTTAAACATCATCCAAGAGATAGAGGATATACAAACTACTTAAATCTAATTGAAAAATTTTCAAAAGAATTTGGGGTCTATAAGAAAGTCTTTTATATACATGACTACTTTTTATCAAAAATATTCAAAAATCCTAACTGTAAAGGAACAGTTCTTATAAATAGTACAGTTGGATATCAATCTTTATATCATTCTGTTCCTGTCAAATCTCTTGGAATTACTCCTTATAATATAGAGGGTCTTTCAGATCAAAGAGATCTAATTTCATTTTTTAAAAATCCATCTATTGTAGATAGATTATTATTAAATAAGTTTTATAAATATGTTTTAGAAAATTCTCAGATAAATGGAAATTTTGATGGTTTTTTCCCATTCAAAGATGTTTTTATTTTTAAAAAGTGAAAAACTTTAAAATAAAGAAATTTTTTATTGTAATTTCAAGATTTAATATTTTTATTTTATCGTACCTACTTTATCTATTTCAGTTAATACTTATTTTTTTCAATTTTAAAAACTCTGCAAAAAAGTTATTTAATGCAGCTGCATATTTTTGTTCAATTTCTTTAGGCATAAATTATCAAATTGAACAAGATTTTAGGAAATTTTTTTTAAAAAAAGGTATCCATATATCAAATCATGACAACCCTCTGGATATATTTGTAGCGCAGACTCTTTTTAAAATTAAAACTATCACTACAGTTGATAGACATTTAAAAAATTTCCTTCCCTTTTTTGAAGTTTCTTTGAAAAATTATGGCCATTATTGTTTTGATTATTTAAATTTTTATGAAAGAAAATCTGCTTATTTATTTTTAGATAGAGTCTGCAAGAATGAAAAAAATGTTCTACTTTATCCAAGTGGATCTATTTATACGCCAATTACCAAAAGACTATCGAAAAGTGTATCTAAGTTATCGATGATTCATAACATCGATGTTATAGCTTGGAAGGTTCTTTTTGATGATAAATCTAATATTGCATACGATAGAAATATTGGTAGATACATCTTAAAAAGAATATATGCTGATAATTTGGTTTTGCGAATAGCAAAAGTTAAAGTATTTAACCCTAATGATTATAAAAGTTTGGAAGATTTACATTCACAGCTATGCTTATTTTATTCAGCTTGCTGATGAAAATATTTTTAATTGTATTTTGCTAGATATTTCCTTTGATTGTTTGTTATGTTTTCTGATCTACCAGAAAATAAAAGCTGCATTATTCCATTATATTCTTTAGCTACAGAATAATTTTCATATGATATATTGCAAAATCTTAAATATGGTTTTAATACCTGAGGCATTTGAAAATTTTTATCAAGTTTTTGTAATTCTTTTTCTATAAATTTAATATTATTAGCATCAATACTAAATTTTTCAGAGGTTATTTTATATTCCATTTGATGCTCATAAAGGTATTTCCCATTAGGAAGATTCAAAGGTTTCTTATTTGAATTCTTTAAAATCTTTAAAAAAGCATTTATACAAGCACTATTAAGAGATGTGTGATTAAAACTTATTAATCCAATCCCAATATTTATTTTTTTTGATTCAGGGATTCTTACAAATCCTCTTATTAACTCTTTAAGAATTTCCTTATTTTGATAATCGGGCATTACAAATGTTCTCCCTATTTCGCAAAAACTTTCATTTTTCAATTTTTCGAAAGTGCCAGAATGATAATACTCTAGATAAGAATTTTGCTTATTTCTAACACAGCCTTTATTACTAAATAAAAATCTTTGACCGCCAGCTAATTGTTTTTCTTCTTTATTCCAAATCAACATATGTGAAAAGAAAAAGTCTCGATCTTCAATATCATTTTTTATTTTGTTCGAATTAAATATCTTAAAGGCTTCTGCTCTTTTTTCTCCATACCATTCAAATTTATCAAATAATTTTTCACCAGGAATTAGGTAGATTAAAAATTTTTTTGAATTTTCAATTAAATAGTTATCAAAATTTTTAGTAAAAAAATCATACATATAATATTAAAATTCGAATGATTATTTACTTCTAATATTATTATTATAAAATTAAAAAGTACAATTAAATTTTTATATTATTAAATTTGTAAATTTTGATAGTTTAGATAAAAACATAGTGGTCATTTCCAACAACGTGACCCCTACAGTTTTTTATTGGCTTAATGAAGTGATTACAAAAGTTGTTCATCCTAAAAGACTAAACAAAAAAATACTAAAAGATTTCGATACTATTATTTTAGTGAGGTATATACCATTTAATATTTTTTTGTATCTTATTTATTTAAAAAGGAAATCAAAAAAAATAATACTTCTTCTTGATGATAACTTACTTGATATAAATATTTTCTCCGAAATTCCTTTTTTATATAAGCTAAAGATCTTTTTAAATATTTATTGTTACAAATTTTTCTTTTTCCTTTTCATTAATGAAGTCTGGGTTACTAATAGATTACTAGCAGAAAAAGTACAACAGAAAATATTGTCAAATCAAATAAAAATTAAATTATTAAAGTTAAGTCATAAACATAATTACACGAAAAAAAAGTTTTATAAAATTTCCTATCTTGGAACTAGTTCTCATCCATTAGAGTTAAGGTGGTTAAAAACTTTATTTGAGAAAATTCAACAACAAAGGAAAGATTGTCTCCTTGAAATTTATGTAAATAAAAAATGGAGAAATTATTTTAGATCTATTCCAAGAATGAAAATGTCATATCCATTGGATTGGGAAACATTTTTTTTTGATACCTCAATAGGAAAGTCAGACATTGTTTTGAATCCGATTTTTAATTCTAATTTTAATAACTTCAGATCACCAACAAAGTTTTTTGACATTACTAGACTTAAAGCAGTAGGTATTTATAGCAATTCCAAGCCATATTGTGACTTTATTAACAATAATCATGATGGTATTTTGGTTGATAACAATATTGAAAGTTGGATGGAGAAAATAGTTTTTCTTCTTGACAATTCAAACGAAAGACAGAGATTATTTCTTAATGCACTAAAAAGATTAGAAAATAACTTTAATTGATTGCAAATGCAATAAAAATTTCATATACATTTTGACAATTTTACTGATCCTATAAGTAATCCAAAGTCATCAATAACTGGCAAGATTGATATTTTATTCGATTGCATTAAATTTAATGCTGAAGAAACTTTTGATCGTGATTTAATAGTTAAAGGAGTTGAAAATTTAAGACTTTTTATCTTAGTTGTTAATTTAACTCCGCTTTCAATACATCTTCTTAGATCTCCATCAGTAAAAACCCATAAAAGTTTTTTGTTTTCACAAATAAAAACAGCACCTTGTTGACCTTTGGATATCTCTATTACTATTTCTTTTATTGATTTATCCTTCTCGCAAATTGGCAGAGATTTTGTATTCATTATGTTATCAACAATCTCAAAATTTAACTTATGAAGATTTCCTGAAGGATGAAATCTCGCAAAATCATTTTCTTTAAATCCTCTCTCCATTGCACAAATGCTAGCCAATGCATCTCCAAGTGCCATAGTAACCGATGTGGAGCATGTAGGAGCTAAGTTTAAAGGACAAGCTTCATTCTCTACGACTGCATTTAAAGTACAAGTTGCTTTTTTATTTATGGTTGAATCTATTTTTCCTGTAATTGCTATGCTCTTAATGCCATTTTTATTGGCATAGTTTAAAATTCTTACTAACTCATCAGTTTCTCCGCTATTAGAAATTAATATCAAAAGGTCATTTTTTCTTAATATCCCAAGATCACCATGGAAAGCATCTGAAGTGTGAAGAAATATGGAGGGGGTACCTAATGAAGCTAGTGTTGAGGTTATTTTTCTGCCAATGTTACCTGATTTCCCAATCCCTGTTATAACTACTGTCCCTCTGCAATCAATAATTAAGTCGATGCATTTAGAAAAATTTAAATCTATTTTTTTAGATGAGGCAAAAATGGCTTTACCCTCTGCTTCTAAAACCCTCTGAGCCTCTTTTATTCGTTCAATTGGTCTCATATCTAAAAAAAGGATTGAGATACTCAATATCTAATAATATATATCCTTGCGCGTTTACTTGAGTCTTAATCTATTCAAAAAATAAACTATTTTAATTGAGAATTTTTTCTACACTCATAAATGTATATATTTATACTTACCCAATAATTATAAACTAATTTACCTTTTATTCTCTACTATAAAAAAATTTAAAGGCTGATCCCTTATAATAATAAACGCAAAATATCTTTAATAATAAGATTTTTAAGATGCATCAATATCCCATTTGTATAGGAAAAGATAAAAGAATAACAATAATTGGAGGGATTAATGTTTTAGATGATATTGATGAGGCGCTTGAAATAGGTATTAAATTTAAGGAGTCTTGTGATAGAAACCAAATCTCCTACGTCTTTAAGGCAAGTTTTGATAAAGCTAATAGAACATCTTTTGATAGTTATAGAGGACCAGGATTTACTAAAGGTTTAGAGATGTTAAGAAAAATAAAAGATATTTTGAAAGTCCCAATTCTCACAGATATTCACGAGGCATTTCAGTCCAATGAAGCTGCAGAAGTTTGTGACATGCTTCAACTTCCTGCTTTTTTAGCACGTCAAACTGATCTTATTCAAGCCTTAGCTTTAACAGGTAAACCTATAAATATTAAAAAACCTCAATTTGTTTCACCAGAACAAATTAAGTTTATTGTTCAAAAGTTTTCAAAATTTGGATGCGAAGATGTTGTTATTTGTGAGAGGGGAAGTATGTATGGATATAACCAACAAATAGTTGATATTGTTGGTCTCGAGATAGTTAAAGAACAAACTAAAAAACCAGTTTGCGTGGATATTACTCACTCTTTACAATTTAGAAATGAAGGAGGCTCGGCATCAAGCGGGAGAAGAAAATATGCTTTAAGTTTAGCTAAAGCAGTCACCGCGACATCTATTGATGCATTATTCATAGAAGCACATAAAAAACCTGATTTTGCTAAATGTGATGGAGCCTCAGCAATTCCCTCTGATCTTATTCCCGAATTTATAGATCAAGTATGTGAGATAGATAATCTCGTGAAGAAGCAGGAAATTATACAGCTTGAATAAAACATTTATTGTTATCAAAGTGCTTTGTTAAATATAATTAGGAGATTCAAAGTAATAGTTCAATGAAAAATAAGACTTGTACTATTTTAATTCCAGTAAGAATGGGCTCCTCGCGATTACCTAATAAACCTTTAAAGGATATAGCTGGCAAGCCTTTACTCAAATGGGTTATTGAATTGGCTCAGAATATCAATTTTAAAGCTACTTTAAAAGTACTTACAGAGGATAAGATAATTAAAGATTACGTTGATTCCTTAGGAGTCGATTGTTTCCTTACGGAAAAATTACATAAAAATGGAACTGCAAGAATATTAGAAATTATTGATAGTATTGATTCTGATTTTATTATTAATCTTCAGGGAGATGAACCCTTAGTAAATCCGATAGATTTAAGTAATTTATATGAAACGATAAAATCTGGTGATTCTGATATAGCTTCCATTTGTCATGAAGTCGATAATTTGGAGGCTGCGGACCCCTCTAATGTAAAAGTAGTTTTTGATATGAATCAATATGCTCTTTATTTCAGCAGGTCCAAAATTCCTTACGGAGCTAAAACTTTTTACTCACATAAGGGTATTTATGCATTTAAAAGAGCTGCTTTAGAGAAGATTAAATTTCTTAAAGCTAGTTTTCTTGCAAATTTCGAGGATCTTGAACAACTGCAATGGTTAGAAAATAATATGTCAATAAAAATGCTTATTACAACAAATAAGTCAATAGGAGTTGATACTCAAGATGATTTGATAAAAGCAGAAAATGCATTATTGTCAAATAATATAAAAGCACTAATTTGTGATATTGATGGTACATTAACTAATGGTCTTGTATGGTATGGAGATAAGGGGGAGGTATTGAAATCTTTTAATGTTAAAGATGGTCTTGCAATAAGGAAACTTTTATCAAAAGGGTTTAAAGTTGCTTTTATTAGCGGGAGAGATTCTGCTCCATTACGAATAAGAGCAAAAGAATTAGGCGTAGAATTTGTAAAATTTAACCAAGCTGATAAAAAGAAAGGTTGTTTGGAGCTTCTAAAGGAAATGAAATTGGGGCCAACAAATGTGGCCTATATTGGCGATGATGAAAGCGACATTCCTTGCTGTTTATTAATTCCCTTTTCTTTTGCTGTAAATAACTCTCATCAAGATTTAATAAAAATTTCAAGATTTCACTTAAAAGAAAAAGGGGGAGAAGGAGTAATAAATGGATTTATAGAAAATTTGAATATATTAAGCACTAATCCAAAAATATAAATGTTTGTTATTTTTGACTACTTATAGTATTCCACATACCAATTTATAAATTTTTTTATTCCTATGTTTAAAGGAGTTTTTGGATAAGTACCAATCCATCCCTCAAGAGTTTTATTATCAGATAATGTATTCACAACATCTCCTTTCTGCATATTTTTAAATTCTTTAATAGCTGTAAGTCCTAATTCTTTTTCTATGTAGTTAATAAATGTTGTAATTTCGATTGATTTATTACTCCCTATATTAAAGATTCTATGAGGACTCCAACTTGTTGATGCATTAGGATTAGTTGGATTGAATGATTTATCTGCTACGGCTGGTTTATCTAAGAATTTCATTAAAATTTCAGTTACATCATCTATAAAAGTAAAACTTCTAGACATATCTCCATGATTAAATATTTTTAAAGGCTTTTTATTAATTATTGCGTTCGCAAATATCATTGGAGCCATATCTGGTCTACCCCATGGACCATAAACTGTAAAAAACCTTAATCCAGTACATGAAAGCCCGTACAAATGGCTGTAGGCGTGAGCCATAAGTTCATTTGAACGTTTTGTTGCAGCATAAAGGCTAACTGGATGGTTCACTGGATCAATCTCTGAGAAAGGAACTTTAGTATTTCCTCCATAAACTGAACTGCTGCTAGCGTATAAAAGATTTTCTACCTTTGTTTCTTTACATAAATCTAAAATATTTGAAAATCCAACAATATTTGAATTAATGTAAGCACTTGGATTCTCAATAGAATATCTAACACCAGCTTGTGCGGCTAAATTTACGACGATTTTTGGGGAATAATTCTCGAATATTTTTAAAAGTGAATCTTTATTAGTTAAATCAGTTCTAAAAAATTCCCATTTATTATCTTTGAGTGGGACTTTAGTTAATATCTCTAATCTTTTTTCTTTTAAATTAACATCATAATAATCATTGACATTATCAATACCAATAACATTATTTCCACTATTGAGTAATCTTTTGCAAAGATGATAACCAATAAAACCGGCAGAACCAGTGACTAATATCGTACTATCCATAGGTGATTATTTTACAACTAAAATTTACTGAAAAACAAATTGAAGTTTAATGAATTTATTCTAAAAGAAATTTTTTATTTAAAAGAAAAATTTAAAATGCACCTTTACCATAAGGAAATAAAATTATATATATAGTTTTTACGAAAATTTTAATATCAAGAAGAAAACTAATATTTTCTGAATAAATAATGTCTAATTTTACTCTTTTTTTATAAGAAAGTTTATTTCTACCACTTACTTGCCATATTCCAGAGATGCCTGGCTTTACGGAAAAAGCTTTTTCGAAATTCTCTCCATATTTTTTTATTTCACTTTTAACTATTGGTCTTGGACCAATGAAACTCATCTCTCCTTTTAATACATTAAATATCTGAGGTAATTCGTCTAAACTTGTAAATCTGAGAAATTTACCAATATTTGTAATTCTTGGATCATTAGTTATTTTTCTTGTATTTTCAAATTCTTTTTTTAAAATATGGTTATTTTGTAATATTTTTTTTAAAAGATATTTTGCCTTTGGATGCATCGTTCTAAATTTATAACAAGCAAAAGTTTTATTGTTTTTACCGATTCTTTTTTGACTATAAATAATATCACCTTTTGAATTCACTCTAATTAATATTCCTATTATAAAAAATAATGGAATTAAAAATATTATTAAAAATAAAGAAAATAAAAGATCAAATAATCTTTTTAAAACTCTGTATTCCAAAAATCTTGTGAAACTCATAAAATGATATATGTTTTGTTCTTCAAATATCAAATTTATTTTCCTTAATTAATAAAATATTGTTGATTTATCTAAATTCTGAAATGGATTTATCTATGAAATAAGAAAAATTTTTTTTAAAGTTGTAAATGCTAAAATTCTGTGCCCATAAATTTATATCTTCGCTAGAAAATTCTAACCAAAGTTTTTTATCTTCAAAATAGCTTACACAGTCTTTTAAATCTTTCTGACTCTGTTTTTTATAAAGTATTCCAGTAGGGCATTTTGAATTGGAATTTATGCATTTAACTGTATCTAATATTCCTGCTTTACCTAAGGCAATTATTGGTGCCCCAGCTGCCATTGCTTCTACTGGTGCTATTCCAAAATCTTCTACTCCTGCATATACAAATGCTCTACATTCTTCCATATAAGTTTTAATTTTTTGATCACTTTGATAGCCTAAGAATTTTATATTTTTTTTTGCAATTTTCATTAGCTCTTTTTTTTCTGGCCCGTTTCCAATAATTATTAATGGCAAATTAAGTTGATTAAATGCTTTTACCAATAAATCAATTCTCTTATTTGGAACTAGTCTAGACACACTTAAATAATAATTATCTCTTGATCTTTTTGGAAAGAATCTATTGGTATCTACTGGTGGATAAATAACTTTAGATTCTCTACCCCAATATTTTTTTATCCTTTTTGCTGTGAAATTAGAATTACTTATTATTTTATCAATTCTGACGCTACTTAAATAATCCCATTCTCTTAAATTCTGGAGAATTATTCTTAGTAATAGATTAATTCCTAATTTGCTATATGAAGAATTATTTAAATATATATTCATTTGATCCCATGCATACCTCATTGGAGAATGAATATAACTTATATGTAATTGATCAGGAGATGTGATTACTCCTTTCGCTACTGCATGACTTGAACTTATTACTAAATCATAATCTCTTAGATCAAATTGTTCTATTGCTAGAGGGAAAAGAGGTAAATACTTATGAAAATGTTTTTTGCTAAATGGCAAATTCTGAATTAATGAAGTATTTATGATTTTATCTTTATTAAAATTATGATTTTTCTTTAAGTGATTCACTAGAGAGAAAATCTCATAATTCAAATTATTTTCTATTACAAAATCCTCAATTTCTTTAAATACTTTTTCAGCACCACCTGTAAATTTACCCGAAAACCAATCATGAATTAAAGCTACATTGAGTTCGTCTTTTAATCGCATTTATAAGTAAAGTAGCTAGAATTTTTCCTATATTTAATATCTTAAATAAAAAAAACGTAAATTAAATCTTTGTTAAAGAACTAATTCTAAGATTAATAATATTTGAAATTATTTTAATTGTATTTATAGTTGAATTTAAGTTCGGGTTGTTATTTAATTTGAATCTATATTTAAAAATTTTTTCAGAATCTTTTAAATATTCTTGATCTGGGTCTGTTTGATTGATTAATCCAACAATATTAAATAATTTATCAAATTCTCCATATTTTAAAAGTTTACCCATTTTTTCTAATTCTTTAACTTTATTTATTTCAAATGTATTTTTTTCTGATTCAATTATCTCTTTATTGAAAATAACTTTATCTAGTGAAATAGGTATTTCTTCGTTCTCCTTTGAGATTAATAAATAATCAAAGTTCAAAGTTTCGTAATCAAGCTTTTGATCAAAATTTATTCTTTTGATTATTTGAATATTTTTATCTGACATATTTATTATTTCTGGTAGGGCAATATTAATCTCATATTTTTTATCTTTACTTCTTGCATCAAGCAATAAATTACTTTTACTTACACTTTCAACATTTCCTTTTAAATCTAAAGTGAGTCCATTATCACTGAAAATTAACTCTAACTTTAAAGGAGAAAAATCATCTCTAATTGTTGATATTGACTCATTTATTTTTTTTCTTTTGAATAATTTTGCTTTTGATCCATCAGGTAATTCCCAAGATTTAAAATTTTTAAATTTACTAGATTCCTCAACTAGTTTTGATAATTCTAATTTTGCATTAGAAGACATTATGCCTTGTTCTCCATCCTTTATAATAAACCAGTTAAATCGATTAAGATCTTCTTTATATGATTCTTCATTACTAATTATTTGCCTGAAATGTAAATTACTGTTCTGAAGTTCTGCTTCAGCTGCAAGATTAAAGGTATTTAATTCTTTTGTATCTGGTAAAACACCAATAACTGTTTTTAAATTTGGAGAAAATCTTTTTAATTCCTCTACAATTTCTTTATGAGGCCAAGAGTTGAAAGTGTTTTTTTTAAATATAAAATGCGTATTTTTTTGATTATTTAAATGCAAAATCAATGTT
>Ga0163109_10003324_pt1 | contig 12281 bp, 5 predicted proteins | sample CRUFie1St13metaG_FD_108704 | JGI IMG/M metagenome (GOLD analysis project Ga0163109, IMG submission 108704) | Marine microbial communities from the Costa Rica Dome - CRUD Field 142mm St13 metaG | ecosystem: Environmental > Aquatic > Marine > Oceanic > Photic zone | place: Costa Rica: the Eastern... | reverse complement strand
CGATGACGTGCTCGAGCGGCCCGCCTTGCATGCCTGGGAAGACACCGCTGTCGAGCAACGAGCTGAAGTTTCGGACGGCGCCCTTCATCGTAGTCAAACCCCATGGGTTGGGGAAGTCTTGGCCAATCATGATGATGCCCCCGCGCGGACCGCGGAGGGTCTTGTGCGTGGTGGAGGTCACGACGTGACAATGCGGAAGCGGGTTGTCAAGCAAGCCTGCCGCGATCAGTCCCGAGGGGTGAGAGATGTCCGCGAGGAGGATCGCTCCGACCTCGTCGGCGATGGCACGAAAGCGGGCGTAGTCCCACTCGCGGGCGTAGGCCGAAGCCCCGCAGATGATCATTTGGGGCTTCTCTTTTTTGGCCGTGGCTTCCACCTTGTCCATGTCGATGCGCCCTGTCTCCTTCTCCACACCGTAGAAGGTGGGGCGGTACAGTTTGCCGCTGTAGTTGACTGGGGAGCCGTGGGTCAAGTGACCGCCGTGCGCCAAGTCGAAACCAAGGATGGTGTCTCCAGGCTTTAGGCATGCGAGCATGACCGCGGAATTGGCAGAGGCACCCGAGTGCGGTTGCACGTTGGCCCATGCCGCACCGAACAGCTCGCACAGGCGGTCGATCGCCAATTGCTCCACCTGATCGACAAACTCACATCCTCCGTAATAGCGCTTGCGGGGAAGTCCCTCGGCGTATTTGTTGGTCAAAATGCTTCACTGCGCAGCCATCACAGCTTCACTGGTGTAGTTCTCGGAGGCAATCAATTCGGCGCCTTCGATTTGACGGACGCGTTCGCGGTCAACGAGGGCGGCCACTTCAGGGTCGTGCTGAAGGGCATCGGCGGCCGCGACAGCGGCGGGGGCGGTGGACGTGGCGTTCATGTTGGCACCAAAAATAAACCGCGCATTCGAGGTCTGCGCACGATGTGAACAAAAGACGCATGACCACGGACACAAATTTCAAGCCGACAAATTTGAACTTCCCGTTGTACCTTGCCCGCATGCAAGTCAAATTGCTTCGACCATTGCTCTTGATCGCTGTCGCCTTTGCCACAACGACGCCACGCAACACCCACGCGCAGTACGCCTTGGATTACGGGTTTGCTGCTGGAACGGGCAACTACCTCGGGGACATTGGAGGGGCTGAATTGACGCGTCGGGATTTTGCCGCCGACTTGCATTTGAACCAAACCCGCTTGTCGACCCATTTTTTTGTGCGCTACAGGCTCAGCAGCGCGTTTGCGGTTCGTGCCCAACTCGGCAGCGTGTTCATTCAAGACCACGACAACCAATCCACCAACCGAGACCGCAGGACGCGCAACGCGCACTTCAGAAACACCATCAACGAATTGAGTTTGCGAGGCGAAGTGAATTTGGTTTCACTTCCCATGATCACCCGGTACACCAGCAAGGTTCGGGTCGGATTCAATTCGTACGCCATCATGGGTGTGACTGCATTCACACACAACCCCCAAGCGCGCATTGACGAAGATGCGCACGCTTACCTCTTGGGGTTGCAGGAGTCAGGACAATTGCCATATGCTCCAAGCGAACAAATCAACGACGGATACGACTTTGACCAGTGGCATTCATTGCGTGAGAAAAACACGGAAGGGGCGAATTACGGCTTGGGATCTGTTGGCTTTCCAATGGGACTTGGTGCGTCGTTTGTTCTGAATTACCAGGTGCGCATTGGCGTGGAATTTGTCTGGAATTTGACACTCACCGACCACCTCGACGACGTGAGCAACACCTACGCCGACCCAAGCACGCTGGACGACATTGGCTTTTTGCTGTCGCAGCCGGCCTCTCCGGCAAGCGCGACTGCAGGGGGTGCGGAAGATGTCGTTGGGCACTTGACCAACTACCGCTGGCATCCATCCACTTCGAGCCCAAGGGGCAATCCCGACAAGAACGACACGTACGGGACGCTTCAGGTCACCGTCAGCAAAGTGGTGCGCAGTCAAAGCAACTTCCGCAAGAACAACAACTACGGCAAGCGGCGCACCGTGAAGCGCAAGCCGACGAAGCCTAGCAACCGTGGCATGGGCCGCGGACGCGCCAAGTTCTGAGTTGTTGCGTTGGGCGTAGACTGTGCGTCCTTTGTACTGTTTCTGGATTTTCGATCGTTGGTAGCTTGCGGGTATGACACGCAATGCGCTTGCCAACTCCACTTCTCCTTATCTGCTTCAGCACGCCTCGAATCCTGTTCGATGGATGCCATGGAGCGACGACGTTTGGAATCGAGCGAGGGAAGAAGGGAAGTTGGTGATTGTGAGCGTGGGGTACAGCGCATGCCACTGGTGCCATGTGATGGAGAAAGAAACCTTCGAGGACGAAGAGGCAGCCGCCGTCATGAACGCGCACTTTTTGAGCGTCAAAGTGGACCGGGAAGAGCGGCCTGATGTGGACCAGGTGTACATGGATGCCGTGCAATTGATGACCCGTCGAGGGGGGTGGCCCTTGAACTGTGTGGCCCTGCCCGACGGGAGGCCGATCTGGGGTGGAACGTATTTCCCCAAAGCCCAATGGATTGCAGGGTTGAATGCCGTGCTTGAAGTTTGGCAGGACGACCCGAACAAGGTGGAGGCCTACGCGCAACAATTGGCGACGGCCGTGGGCGAAATGGATTCGGGGTTGGTGCAAGAAGAGGATGAAGCAGGGCCTGTGGGAGATGATTTTGCGGGTCGAGTGGATGGACACGTGATGGACGGGATGGCGCGTTGGGCTTCCACGTGGGATGGTGTCCACGGTGGGGCCATGGGCGCGCCCAAATTTCCGCTGCCATGCCAACTGGAATGCCTGCTCAGGATGTCGGACCTCCGACTCGACACGCGGGTGGGTGAGGCGGTTTGGTCAGACCAATGGCAAGAGGCGACCCGCGCCCACGCCTTGTTGACCCTGCGCGTAATGGCGCGCGGAGGCATCCACGACCATGTTGGAGGAGGCTTTGCCCGGTACAGTGTGGACGAGCGATGGCATGTCCCGCACTTCGAAAAAATGCTCTATGACAACGGTCAACTTCTGGGCGTATTTGCTGAAGCTTGGCGGCGCGCTGAACATCCTGCCTTGGCGCATGCCGCGGAGGGCATCGCCGAATTCATGCAGCGCGAATTGGACGATCCAAGCGGCGGCTTCCGGTCGGCACTCGATGCGGACAGCGACGGAGCGGAAGGGACCTACTACGTGTGGCGCACTTCGGACCTTGAGGCGGCCTTGCCAGAGGAGGCCATGCGGCAGGAGATCATGCGTCTCTTCGACATCGATGGGGCGAGTTTTTGGGAACAAGGCCAAAACGTGCTGATGCGCCCCGCCCCTTTGGATGAGGCGTTGTGGAAGGACCAGGACCTGCAAGATTTGATGGACGGTGCATTGCGGCAGATGGCCGTTTGGCGGGACAGCAAGTCGTCCGGCCGAACCAAACCAGGGCTGGACGACAAGGTTCTCACGGCGTGGACGGCCCTGGCGGTGACGGGGCTCGCCAAGGCCGGTCGCCTCATGACGAACCCCGGTTGGGTGGGTCGCGCCGAACGCGGGGCGGTGTTTTTGCGCGACGTGGCGCGGTTGCCCGACAAACCGCATTGCCTCCGTCGCAGTTGGCACGCTCAGGGCGGCCCCATTGTCGAAGGCTTCGCCGAAGACTACGCCTTCACGGTTGAGGCCATGCTCGAACTCCACCAAGCCACCCTTGACAGCACATGGCGGCGAGAAGCCCGGGCATTGATGGCCACAGCGCTGGACCAATTTTTTGACGAAGGGGCCGAGACGTTTTGGTTTTCATCGCGCGATGGCGAGCAACTCTTCGCCGCCAAACAGAGCACCGACGACAGTGTCTTGCCCTCGGCCAACGCCACTTTCGCCGCATGTCTGTGGCGTTTGGGATGGGCAGAGGACATTCCCACATGGCGCGCATTGGCGGTCCGACTCACGGCGCGGCATCTTCTTGGGACCCCGTCGTTGGAACGGTCCACGCGCTGGGTGCAATCGTGGATGGACATGCGTCAGCCAACCATCCAGGTGGTCGTCGCGGCACCAAGCGAAGGCTCGGCAAAAGATGCACTCGAATCTTGGTGGTCGGCCGTGCGTCCCGGAACATGGGTGGAAGGCATTTGGCCTGACGCTTCCAACGCGCCCAAGTGGATGGAAGCCAAACGCCCATCGCCAAAGGACCCGGTGACGTGGTATGTTTGTGTGGAAGGCAAATGCGGCATGCCATGCCCAACTGCCGAAGAAGCGTGGAATCAATGCCTCTCCCTCCAAACCCCATGACCACCTCCCCCCGCAGTCGTGGTTGGGCTGTCGTTTGCCAAGTGATGGCGGCGTTTGTGATTGGTGGATTCGCCGTCCTTTCGACGGTGGAGGTGCACGCCCAAGTGGAGAGTGTGTCGCGAAGCGAGAGAAAAGCAGAGGAGCGCCGAGTGAAACAAGCGGTGAAGGAGGAAAAGAAGGCGCTCAAGGAATTCGAAAAGAACTACCAGGAACTTCAGGAGCGCCATTACAAGCACCAGCAAACCAGCCGCGAGAAAAACCTGATTGTGCCAGGAGGTCCGAAGACCAGAACCGAGCGACGAAACAAAAACCACGAGAAGGACAACGTGCGCAAGCGCATGCGGAAGGGACAGCAAAAAGCCCGGCGGCATCGGGATGGAAGAACGGTGCCTTGGTGGCGCCGAATTTGGGTGCGTCGCAGCTGGAAAAAGCACTGAAACGCAGGGGCTTCGAGGACCAAAATTCCCACCGGCCTCACTCATCCCCTTGGTTTGCAACGTCTTTGCACATTTTAGCGTTCTGACGGGGGTTGACCTATATTTGGCCTCTATACCTGATTTGCCTGAAAATTCTAGACGAATGATGCGGTTTGCAACGATTTTGGGGGCGCTTCTGATGAGCTTCAGCGCGGTGGCGCAAGTGGGCCAAGGAACGCTGAAAGGACGCGTGACGGACTTTGACAACAAAGACGCCCTTCCCTTTGCCAGTGTGGTTTTGTTTCTGAACGGAAACCAAGTGGCTGGAACCAACACCGACTTTGACGGAGATTACACCATCAAGCCCATTCAACCGGGCACCTACGATGTGCTTTTCAGCTTTGTAGGCTACCAGCCCAAAAAGGTCACCGGCGTCAAAATCACCGCCAACAAAATCCAGTTCGTGAATGCCGAACTCGGTGCAGGGGTGATGATGGAAGAAGCGGAGGTGGTGGAATATTCCGTCCCGCTGATTGACAAGGACGGGGGTGCATCAGGTGGCACCGTCAGCCGTGAAGACATCGACAAACTCCCAGGACGTTCTGCCACGAGCATTGCCCAAACGGTTGCGGGCGCGAGCACCGCTGGAACCGACGGCGGGGTGAGCATCCGTGGTGCCCGAACGTCTTCCACATGGTACTACATCGACGGCATCAAGGTGCGCGGATCCGCAGCCCTTCCAAAGTCCGCGATTGAGGAAGTGCAGGTGGTGACCGGCGGCATTCCCGCCAACATCGGTGACGCGACAGGAGGTGTCATCAACATCTCTCTTCGGAACTCGAGCCGAAAGTGGTTCGGGGGCGGTGAAGTCATCAGCTCAGGCATTCCCATCGGGGAGACCGCGGTGGGACTCGACCGCTTCGGCTACAACCTTGCGGAGGCTTCAGCATCAGGCCCCATTGCATGGAGGAAAGACGCCGACGGCAACAAAACAGACCCACTCTTGGGCTTGTTCCTGTCCGGAAACTACACCTACGAGGCGGACACCCGTCCCACCTTCGGCGGCATGTACCGCATCAAGGATGAAGTGCGAGACATGCTCGACACAATTCCGCTCAGGCAGAACATCAGCTCGTCGGGAGAGATCAACGGCGCATTGTACAACGCAGACTTCTTGCAAGCTGGCGATTTCACCCGGGTGCCCACCCGTCTCAACGCGAGCCGTCAGTCCGCCAACCTCGTGGCCAAAATTGACGTGGCCACCAACGAAACGACAAACCTCACGTTTGGTGCCACTGGCGCGTTTTCATTGAACAATGAATTCGACCGCGGACGTTCCCTCATGAACTGGGAGAACAACAACCAAACCACCCAATTGGACTGGAGAGGCTATGTCAAATTCTCGCAGCGGTTTGTGGACGAAGAAGGAGAACAGGGGAGCGGTGGATTGAAGAACGTTTTTTACTCCATTATGGCCGATTACTCCCAGAGCTACTTCAAGCGGCAGGACATCAGCCACGGGGACGACTTCTTCAAGTATGGACACGTCGGCACATTTGATGTGTTCCAAGAGAACAGCTACACTTACAACCCAGCCACGGGACGGTACATCCATGACGGCTGGCGCGACACGCTCGTCGTGTTCAACGAGTCCAGTTCCAACCCAGCGTTGTCTTCGATCAACAACCAGTTTTTCAGCCTCTTTGAGAACGAGAATTCACAGTTTTTCAATGGCCAGGAAGTGGTGTTCCAACCTGGCGTCTATTCCAGCTTGCTTGAGGTCCAAAACGGAAACGCCTTGTTGAATGGCCAAAGTCCATCCAGCACATACGGCTTATGGTCGTACTACGGTGCTCCTGGCAACGACTACGACATTTTCAACAACCAACAATTCCGGGTGAGCGCGGCAGGTTCGGGAGACATTGGAGACCATGCCTTGCAGATTGGCTTCGAATACGAACAACGCAGGGATGCCTTTTACCAGCTCAGTCCTGTGGGGCTGTGGACCCTGGGGCGTTTGACAACGAACTCCCACATCAAGGAAATCGACAAGACGGACAGCGTCCTGACCAACGTTGGAACCGATTACTATGTGACCTACGACCGTCTTCTGGGAGGCAATCAATTCGAATTTGACTACAACCTTCGGGAAGCCCTGATGGCCGACGGACGGGACGCTGCTGGTCGTCTGCCAGGTCATGAAGACTTCGACGGCAGTGTGGATGAAACCACCTTGATTCAGCTCGACGCCATCGATCCTGGGTACTTTTCTTTGGACATGTTTGGCGCAGATGACCTGCTCAACCAAGGGAACAACTACGTGGTGTACGGAGGGTACGACCCATATGGGAACAAAGTGAGCGGCCGCCCCACCATCGACGATTTCTTCAACGAAACAACCTCCGTTGGCGGAAAAGACTTCCCAACCCGCCCCATTGGCGCGTACGAACCGATTTACATCGCGGGCTACGTCATGGACAAATTCACTTTTGACGACATCATCTTTAATGTGGGCGTTCGCGTTGACCGTTTTGACGCCAACCAACCCGTCCTCAAAGACCCCTACATTGTGGGTGACGCATTCAAAGTGGGCGACATCCGCGCTCAGGCTGAAGACCTCACGGGCAATGGCTTCATCCCCCAAAACATAGGCGATGACTTTGCGGTGTACACCGATGCATTGGTCAACCCAAGTTCCATTGTGGGTTTCCGATCTGGAGACACGTGGTACAATGCCCAAGGCACAGAAATCTCAGACCCCGACGTCCTTGCGGTGAACACACCCTACCCTGCCCCTTGGTTCCCGAAGAACACGAACAGTGAAGACGAGGAAGAAGTCGTGTTGAGCTCAAGTGCATTCAAGGACTACGACCCCGCTGTGAACATCATGCCGCGCGTTTCATTCTCGTTCAACATCAGCGATGAGGCGGTTTTCTTCGCACACTACGACATACTGACGCAACGTCCGACGTCGAGCAACAGGTTCTCTCCCATCGATTACCTGTTCATGGAGACGCGCAATGTGTTGATCTCCAACCCAGATCTGAGGCCAGAAAAAACCATCGATTACGAGTTGGGCTTCCAGCAAGTGCTGAGCAAAACATCGAGCCTCAAGATTTCTGCATACTACAAGGAGATGCGCGACATGATTCAGGTGCGGAACTTCACCGGAGCTTATCCCCGACCCTACCGCGCCTTTGGCAACCTCGACTTCGGCACCGTCAAAGGATTCACGGTCGGGTACGACCTCCGTCGCACGGGGAATGTCCGCCTCAACGCGAACTACACGTTGCAGTTTGCGGACGGCACAGGCTCCACGACCCAGACCGCATTGGCGCTGATCAATGCCGGTTTGCCGAACCTGCGTGCCATCAACCCATTCAACTACGACCAGCGCCACCGCATTGTGGCCAACCTGGACTACCGCTATGGGTCGGGTGAAGATTACAACGGCCCCGTCGCCAACATTGGTGGCAAAGAGCGCCAACTGTTTGCCAACACTGGCCTCAACTTCATCGCCAACCTTGGGTCTGGCACACCCTACACGGCCTCTCGTGTGGCCACTCCTGTCACGGGTGAAATCAGCCCATCGACCCAGGGGTCAATCAACGGCAGCCGCCTGCCTTGGCAATTCAATTTGGACGCGAACATTGACAAAAACTTCACCATCCAACATGGAGGTGAAGGGGAAGCGGCCAAAACCACCAACCTCAACATTTACCTGTGGATTGGAAACTTGCTGAACACGCGCAATGTCAACTCTGTGTACCGTTTCACCGGTGTGGCAGACGACGACGGTTACTTGGCCGCGTCCCAGTACCAACCTCTGATCAACAGCCAAAACGACCCTGACGCATTCCGCAACTACTACAGCATGTTCGTGGACAACCCCTTCAACTTGGGGCTTCCTCGGACGGTGCGTCTCGGCGTCAAGTTTGACTTCTGAAAATGCGAAGAGAGAAGATGAACCGAATCACATTTTTTACGGCCCTGTGCATGATGGCCTCCACCGCGTGGGGCTACAAGTATGTCGGTGCCGGATCCACAGGCGAAACGCCTGGCATGACCCACCAACCTGCGCTGAGGTCTGAAGCCTGTGCACCCGCAACAGGGCTTCGAGACCTGGAGTGGAACAACGTGAAGTCACTCATTGAAACCGCTGGTTCATTGTGGCAAGACCGCGCCCGAAGCCGTGCCGCTTATGAAGTACCCATCGGAGGTGGAGTCAGCTCATTGTACGCCGGTGCACTTTGGATGGGAGGCATCAGCCCTGACCAACAATTGAAGCTCGCGGCACTCACTTTCCGGAGTGGCAACGACTATTGGCCCGGTCCGCTCACCACGGACGGAGCGGCTGAAGTGGACAAAAAAACGTGCAACGATTACGACGACTTTTTTGTCTCCACGAGGGCGGATGCGCAACGTCACCGACAATGGTTTGACGCCCTTGCAGAAGGGACGGCAGAAGAAGACTTCCCTGAGGGCTATTCCATGCCTTCTTACTTCCGTGATTATCCATGGCAGGGGGATGACAACCAAGATTACTACCTGGCGCCCTTCAAGGACTACGATGGCGACGGATTCTACTCTCCCGACAACGGCGACTACCCGTGGTACGATTTCTTGCAAGAAATCGACTGCGCCAACCGGAAGCGGGAAGACATCGTGCCGCTGTACGGTGACCGGAACTTCTATTGGATATTCAACGACAAAGGCAATGTGCACTCCGAATCCCAAGGAGAGCCCATTGGCATGGAAATCCGTGCACAGGCCTTTGCGTTTTCAACCAACGACGAGGTCAACAACATGACCTTCCACAACTACGTGCTCATCAACCAAGGAACCCAAACCTTGACCAACACCTACTTCGGAGTTTGGGTGGATCCCGACGTCGGAAATGCAACGGACGATTACGTGGGTTGTGACGTTCAGCGTGGGTTGGGCTATGCGTACAACGGTGACCCAGTGGATGAACCCATTCAAGGCTCACCAGGTTACGGTGAAACGCCTCCCGCTGTGGGGGTGGACTTCTTTGAAGGTCCTTACCAAGATGCGGACAGCATTGACAACCCACTCACGACCAACTTCTCAGACGCGGTTGACTCTCTGGGCATTCCCTACGATGGAATTGGCATTGGGTATGGCGATGGCATCATCGACAACGAGCGGTTTGGCATGCGCCGGTTTGTGTACTACATCAACAGCAACAACTCCATTTTTGGCGAGCCCCGCAATCCGCAGGACTACTACAACTACATGAATGGCATTTGGAAAAATGGCCAAAAGATGGCCTACGGCGGCAACGGTGTAGGCGTAGAGACTGGCGCAAATCCAGACATTCAGGCGGATTACATGTTCCCAGGCGACACCGACCCCTTCAACTGGGGCACTGGCGGTACACCTGTGGATCCTTGGGACGAAGAAACAGCTGGAAATGCACCCCTTGACCGACGGTTCATCCAAGCGGCAGGACCTTTCACCCTCGAACCGGGGGACTACAACAACATCACGATGGGTGTGGTTTGGGCACGTGCTGCTGCAGGCGATCCTTTTGAAAGTGTGAAGCTGTTGAGGTTGGCCGACGACAAAGCCCAGGCTTTGTTTGACAACTGCTTCGAAATTGTCTCCGGTCCTGATGCCCCGGATGTCACCATTCAGGAATTGGAAAACGAGCTGATTCTGTACCTCACCAACGACAATCCGCTGTCCAACAACTACTTGGAAAAATACCTCCAGTTCGACCCGGCCATCCCCAAATTCGATGTTGATGGCAATCAATACGATACACTGAGTCGCTCCTACAACTTCGAGGGATACCAGATTTATCAGCTGGCCGACGATCAAGTGTCTCCAGCGGATCTGGGCGACATCGACAAGGCGCGCCTGATTTTCCAGTGCGATGTGGCCAATGACGTGGATTTGGTGGTGAACTACAACCAGGATCCGGAGATGGATTTGCCTGTGCCCATGCTCATGGCCAACGGTGCCAACGAGGGCATTTCGCACAGCTTCCGTGTGACCAAGGATGCCTTTGCCCAAGGCAACAACGCCCTTGTGAACCACAAGACATACTACTTCATGGCGTTGGCCTACGGTTACAACAACTACGAAGAGTATGATCCAACAACTGGCACGGGACAAGAACTCCAGTACAAGGCCTCCCGGAAGGCAGCTGTGGGTTCGATCCGCGTGTACAGCGGCTCCCCCCACAAGCCAACCACCGAGTCGGGAGGTTTGATTCAAGCAGCTGCGTATGGCGATGGAGTGACGATGAGCCGCATCGAAGGAATGGGCAACGGCCTCAACGACGTGGCCTTGACTGCCGACAGCGAGGACGAACTGGTTAAAAGTGGCAACGGCCGCCTTCCCGAGGTGAGCTACGTGGGTGGCGGTGGCCCTGTTGCGGTTCGTGTGGTGGACCCACTCTCAGTCCCTGATGCGGAGTTTGAACTGCGTGTCTTGGGCGATGCCGGCGACCTTGAAGAGGGCACCGGCGTGGAATGGGTGCTCACCAACGTGAGCATGCTCGACACTGCGGCGTCGGCCGCCGACTCTGCCAAGGCCGTTGTCACCAGCGACCGCACCATTGAGGTGCTCAATGAGCAACTCATTTTGGAGTGGGGGTTGTCGGTGTCCATGCAACAACAAGTGTTCCAGCCGGGACCAGGCATTGCCACACCCCTTGGCTCCTCCATCACGTTTGAGAACCCACAAGAGCCGTGGCTCTTGGGCATCCCCGATTCGGAAGGCTTTGGAGACGACAACTGGATTCGCTCCGGCACCCAGGAAAGCGACGAGGAAGCCACATTCGAACTGGTGTACGATGACGTGTATACGTCGTACGATGGATTGAGCATTCCTTTGGACGAAGAAGAACGTTACGAAGGGTTCCTCGGAGGGACATGGGCGCCCTACAGTGTGGTCTCCTACACAGCCTCCAATGTGGAGGATCCAAGCACAGGCTTGACCTACGAGTACACCCCATTGTACGCGCCGACGCGCTCGGACTTGACACGCAACCAACAATTTGACCGTCCCATCACAACCACCAGTGTCGATGTGGTCTTCACCAGTGACAAAGAAAAGTGGACGCGTTGTCCCGTCTTGGAGATGCAGCCCAACGAGGCGCTGGCCCAAGATGTGTTGGGAGATGTCACGGGAGCCATCGAGAAGATGAACCTGCGCCGTCACCCCTCTGTGGACAAGAATGGCAACACGGGCACCAGCGAAGCCAATCAGGTGAGCAATGTGGGCATGGGATGGTTCCCTGGATACGCCATCGATGTGGCCACAGGGGAGCGCCTCAACATGGCCTTTGGTGAAGATTCGTGGCTCAGTGCCGACAACGGGAAAGACATGATTTGGAACCCGTCGTCTGACCCTGAATACATGGGGGGACAGCACTGGATCTACGTCTTCAAAAATGGCCGCATCCGCTACGGCCTCGACAACCGCATGCCGTCCTACGACCGCGGGGCTTTCATGATGGAACAGCTCCTCAACCCGTCGCTGGTGAACGAAAAGCGCGTCTTCCGCGACTGTGCATGGGTGGGGTCTGCCTTGAGCAACCCCGACTTCCCCATGTTGTCCGTGGAAGAGGGGCT
>Ga0163109_10003323_pt1 | contig 12281 bp, 10 predicted proteins | sample CRUFie1St13metaG_FD_108704 | JGI IMG/M metagenome (GOLD analysis project Ga0163109, IMG submission 108704) | Marine microbial communities from the Costa Rica Dome - CRUD Field 142mm St13 metaG | ecosystem: Environmental > Aquatic > Marine > Oceanic > Photic zone | place: Costa Rica: the Eastern... | reverse complement strand
TTGACCATCACAAAAAGGACCTGCTCCAATTCCTATGGTTGGTATATCAAGCAAATTTGTAATTTTTTTTGCTAATTTTGAAGGGATGCCTTCAAGTACAATTGAAAAGGCTCCAGCATCTTGTACGGCCAAGGCATCATTTAAAATTTTATCGGCATCTTTTATTGATTTCCCTTGTATATTATATCCTGATTGTTGATTAATCGACTGAGGGAGAAGGCCCACGTGACCCATAACAGGAATGCCAAAGTTTACTATAGATTGAACATGTTCACAGATATAATCGCCACCTTCAATTTTAACAGATTGAGCATTTCCTTCTTTTATAAAGCGTCCAGCATTTTTAATCGCCAGTTCAACTGAGCTTTGATAAGACATAAAAGGCATATCAGCAACTACGTGTGCTTTTTTGGACCCTCTAGAAACAGATTTAACGAAAACAAGCATTTCCTCCATTGAAATAGATGTTGTTGTATCATATCCCATCATTACCATGGAAGCGCTGTCACCAACTAAAATTATTGGAATATCTAGCGTGTTTATAATTTTTGAAGAAGAAAAATCATACGCAGTGATACAAGTAAATGGATATGGAAGGTCTTTTAATTTCCTAATATCTTTTATAGTTATTTTTTTCATAATATTGAATAAGCTTATATTTTATTTTAGAATCAAAATATTTTTTAAAAAGATGTGATAAAATTTATTAGTAATAATTTAAACTATAAATATTCAAACACATACAAATTTAATAACGAAAAATACTTATAATCATATCAAAGATTTTATTCTTTAATAGTATTAAATTTTTCATATACCACAATATATAGTGTTGGTAAAAAATCATTGATATATTTTCAATGGATTTTTTCTTGGTATTGCATTTTATTACTAATATATTCAAGCGTAGAATAAAATAAACAATTTATCTCAAAATATGAGGAGACATTGTATATAAATGATATCCATAAATAAAATAATAATAATACTATCTATATTGCTAGTTGTAGATGAAGGGCTAAATGCTCAAATACCGTTCTTTAATAAAAAGAAGAGCTCTTCCGTCGACAAAATAGAAAAAAAAGAAGCAGTTTCAGAAACATCTAAATTAAAAAATAAAGAAAAAAAAGACCCTGAAAAAACTGAAGGAAATAAAGATGTAATGGGATCTTATATTGCTGAAGAGGTTAGTTTTGAGTTAAAGAAACTAAAAGCGGAGTTAAAGCATGCTAAAAATGAAATTAGGGAATTAAAAGCAAAAAGTGAGGTGTGGACAAATCCATTATCTATTTACAACAAGGAAATAATATTAAATAATGGAACTACTGTTTTTGGAAAAATAGTTTATCAAGACAAAGAAGTAATAAAAGCAGAAACATTAATTGGTTATTTGACAATAAATAGAAAAACTGTTGTAAGGATTGTTGAAAATGTAACAGATACACCTGCAGAAAAAATAGATCAACAAATATTAGATGAAGTCAATATGGAAAACAATGAATTGTCAGGCGTTGATTTTATTAAAAATAAGCAAGGAAAAGATGGAGCAAACGTAATACTTTTAGGAAATATAAATGAATTTAAAGATAAAACAGGAAATACAATTTTAACAGGGGAGGTAAAAAATATAGGAAACAGAAGATCTGATTTTGTTAAAATTAATTTTATCTTTCGAAAAGATTGGCAAGGAGAGACAGAGACCCTTACTGCTTTTGTTCAAGGTAGTACACATGAATTTGAAACGGGAATTGTAACAGATTCTAGCGTACTTCCAGGAGCAACGGCGCAATTTGAGCTAATCATACCAAATTCATTCGGATATTTTATAGGATATTCATACAGTCTAAATTGGGAAGAGTTTTAAAGTTGTATAAAAAAATAGTTAAATTGTTTTTAATAGTATCATTTGTTTTTTCTAAAGATCAAAATTTATGGGATTTGGGTGTAAAAATTAAAAAAAATGACAAAGAGAAGCTTCAAGAATCAATAGTAATAAAAGAAAAAAAAGATAATGATCTTTATTTCGAAATAAAGGGACTGTCTAATAAATTAAATATAAGCAAAAGCATTGTTGACAAAGAAAGCAATTTGATAAATCAAAAACTAGAGACTAACGATAAAACACCAACATTAATTTTTAATCAAACAGATAACAAAGAAAATCAAGCTAAAATAGGCTTAAATTCATACCAGGTAGGTAAGTATAAAGATGCAATAAAATATTTAAATACAATAAACAAATCTGATATAAATAAAATTAATAAAGATAAAATAGATTATTTAAAAGCAAACGCGTATTTTAATCTTGGAGAATATGAAAAATCCGAACAAATTTTATCATCAATTCTAATTAATAAAACAAATAGTCTTTCTGATGATGCTCTTCTGTTAAAAGGGATGATACTCAAACAGCTAGGAAAAAAAAGGGAAGCTTTAAGTGTTTTTACAGAATTGGCATCTGATTATCCAAATAGTGAGTTTTATGAAAGTGCACAAATACAAAAAAGAATATTATCTATAAAAAAATGAAAAACAAACAATATAAGTTTTTAATTATTTTAATTGTTAGTCTTGGTTTTATATTTTGTAATTCACGAGTAGCATTTACAAGGTTGGGATCGATGATAAAAATTCCAACGGGATCTTCTAAGCCCATAACAAAACTATTTACCGTTGGAGGATCAACACAAATATATAATTTTTCACCAAGAAATCAGGGTTCAGGGATTTTTTTAAACACCTATTTTAGCCCGAAATTACAATTTGGAATATCATCAGTAACTTACGCAGACACATCGGCATATATTAATGAAATTGATGAAGATGTTGATGCTCAATTTGCACAAGAAGATCTTTTTGAATCTATAAGTGAAACGGGCCTTCATTTTCAGTATAATGTTTATACAAAGGATGATATCAGTATTGACATAGGGCTTCAAGATATTTTATTTAAAAAAGGTGAAAAAATCGATCAAAACTCAATGAGCTTTTATGCTGTATTTGCAAGCAATAGGAAAATTGATGAATATTCGCTTGGTTCATATTTAGGTTTCGGAACAGGAAAAATATCAAAAGACACAGGAATTATTAAAGAGGAAGTAAAAACTAGTCAAGCGGTAGGTCAAGGAATATTTTTAGGGTTTTTATTAAAAACTCCGTACATGAAAGAACAGGGAGGGGTTGATTTCATGGCAGAATATGATGGTGGTTTAAATGTAGGATTAAAAATTCCAATTACAGATGATTATCGTGTATTATTGGCAGCTAGTCACATAGAAAAATTGGGAGAGTTTGGCATTCAAAGCGATCCATTAGAAGCTAGAGAGTTGGCAGTTGATGACCCATCAGTATCAATAGGTTTTTCAATGTCAATACCAGGAGGGTTTAATGGAACAAGTCCAACGTTTAAAACTATTAATGTTGATAATGGAGAAAAAAAGATAGGCATTAAAGATTTACCTTCAAATGATATAATCGAGCAACTAAGAGATTCTATAAGATACAGCAAGTTTCAAATAAAAAACTTATCAGAACATAATGCTCAAATGGATCAACAGCTCAATGAATTAATTGATTCTACTAGAACGATGCATTTAACAAAACAAATTTATAAATCAAATTTGAACAAAACAATGAGACATCTTTCTAGATCATTAAGGTACTATTATGATGCCGAGTATGTTGCAGCATTACAAGAGATAGAACAAGCAATTCAGGTTAATCCAGATTTGGCAGCTGCATACGCTAGAAGAGGAGCGATATATTTTAAATTAGGGGAACAACAAAAGGCTATAATAAATTGGAATTTAGCTTTAAAATTAGATCCAGAATATGATGAGGTTAGAAAAGTTCTTGAAGCGGTAAGGGATAAAAGATTAGAATCTGCAACAAACTTAAATAATCCAGAGGGATTATAATAATGGATTTTGGAACAATAATTGGACTAATATCTGGAGTATTGTTGATTGGGGTCGGTATGTATGGAGGATCAATAGAAAATGCAGTCCCTATCACAAACTTTTGGTCATTGAACAGTATTTTTATTGTTTTGGGTGGAACAATAGCTGCAACGGCGGTAGCGTTTCCAATGCAGGAAGTTTTAAGAATATTGGGACTAATAAGCATGGTTTTTAAAAAGCCTAGATATATGCTTCCTCAATTAGTTGAAGACATGGTTCAAATAGCAAGTGAATACAGAAAAAAAGAAGGACAACTAGTAAAAAGTATTGATAATATTAAAAATTTCTTTTTAAAAGACGGGATTCAGTTTATAATTGACGATCTTGAAATAAAAGAAATTGTAGAATTGCTTGAGAAGCGAGAATACTATAGAAGTGAAAGAGAAATACAAGAATCTAATTTAATGAGCAAAATGGGTGTTTTTGCACCAGCATTTGGTCTTGTTGGAACATTAATAGGTTTAGTTTTTATGTTATTTGGTATGGGAAATCAAGGCTCAGGATCAGATGCAGCATCAACGTTGGGGGGTGCAATGGGTATTGCACTTATTACCACTTTTTATGGTGCAGTTTTAGCTAATTTAATATTCATACCGTTTTCTGAAAAAATAAAATCAAGGAATACAGCAAGTTCTTTAGAGTCTGCAATAATCATAGAAGGTATAAAAATGATATATGAAAAAAGACACCCCATAATTGTGAGAGAACATCTAAATTCTTTTTTACCTCCTAGAGAAAGAAAAAAATAGCATAATGAAACCTCAAAAAACAGAGATAACAGAAAATGATTCTGGATGGTTAATGACATATGGTGACATGATGACACTAATTTTATGTTTTTTTGTATTGCTGTTTTCGATGTCAACATTAGACCCCGTAAAAATGGCTGAGATGGGTGATGCAATGCATGAAGCAACAGGGCAAACAAATGAAAAACCCATAAGTTCATTATCAGAAATTAAAGAAGAATTATATCAGATTATTGAACAAGAAAACATGGAAGATGATGCAACAATTTCGTGGGACCCAAGAGGAGTAGCAATAGAATTAAAAGGAAATGTATCATTTCAAGAAGGAAGTGTTGAATTGAATAAAAAAATGGAAAATCTTTTAGACAACATGATTCCTAAATTATTCAACAATACAAAAGATTTGCGAAACATTATTGTTGAAGGGCACTCTGACAATCAAAAAATAAGAGGAAGCCTTGCAAATAAGTATCCAACAAATTGGGAGTTGTCCTCTGCCAGAGCATCTAAGGTAGTAAATAAAATTATAGAAAAAAGTATAAAAATGGCAGAAAAGGGCAAGATAGACGAAATGTATAAAGATGGAAGAATTTCAGGAAGATTATTTGCTGCAGGCTATGCAGACCAATGGCCGGCGGATTTAAGTTACGAAGACAGACGACTAGGAAATATTAATCAAGATATTATAAATGGATATAATATATCAGAAGAATTAAAATCAAAAAATAGAAGAATTAAAATCATCTATGGAAGGCAATAGCAATTCTATTAAATTAGGAGTAAAAAATGCATAATAAATTAAAACCAATTTTATTTTTAATGTTCGCACTTATTTTTTCATCGAGTGTTGAAATGTTAACGCAGAAAATAACGTTAGAAAATTATTATAGAGAAAAATTTGAAATTTTAATTAATAGAATTTTACAAAAAGATCAATTTTTAGTAAATGTAGATATTACTTTATCGGATGGAACAATTGTTGGAGGAAGCCAACAGTTGAAAGATGCACAAAAATTAGAACGCAAAACATCGACGCCCAAAATTGAAGAAAAGAAACAACAAGAAAATGAATCTTCAATAGTTAGCAAAGAGCAGGATTTCTTTGATTTGTTTGGAAATGATGTTGTTGAAGAACAGCAAGAGTCTGTTTCTGAAAAAGTTGAAATGAATAATGAAGTTGTAGTATCTGAGCAAGAAAGCAAAGAAACTTTAGACTTTTCAGATGAAATGCAAATAGATGATCTTAAAGTTTCAATCTATCTTGACCCTTCAGCAACCATAAAGCAAACACAAATAAAAGAAATATTATGTGAAAGCTTATATGTTGCTTCATTAAATAGTTGTGATCAATGCAGTTGTATTTCGTTTAACGTGCTTGATTCGGGAATGGGAAATTCTTCAAATAATATTACACAACAAGATGATATAGAAACATCTGAAAATGTATTAAAAGAATATGAAATTTTAATTGAACAAATGCGTGATGATAGGGAAAGAGAAGAAGCTGAAAGAATATCCAAAGAAACAAAAAAATTAGAAAAAGAATTAAAATCTATCGAAAACTTATATGAAGATTTGAGAACACAAAACAGACAAGAAGATTCAACAAAGTTAGCATATTTTGAAAGAAAAGACAGAGCATTGCAACGAAAAAGAGATTCATTGTTAATTGTATTAGAAGACAAAACAGAACAGACTAGATTAGCTTACTATCAACAGGGTCAAGATTTTCAAGAAAAACAATTTCAAGTAATGATGGAAATGATGAAAATGAAAGGCGGAAATGGAGGAACTGGGGGAGCAGGAGGTGCCGGGGGAGCAGGAGGAAATGCAGGAATGGACTATGCGCCAAGACCTCCATATCAGAATAACAATTCTTCAAATTGGATGTGGATTATCATTATATTAATATTGGTTTGCGGTTTTGTAGGCATGTTTTTTGCAATTAAACAAAAGCCAAAACCTGTTTATTTAAAGCCAAAGGATAAACAAAAGAGCAATGGAAATGAAGATCAATCTAATAAAGAAATTGTTGAAAGAAAGCAAATTGAAGATCCAATTAAACAAGCAAGTTCAACAATTAATGAAAATACGGATGTTGTTAAGTCAGAAGTTAAATCTTTAAGACAATCAGCTGTAAGTATGAGTGTTGGACAAAAAGAAGCAGCAACAAAAATAATTGAAGACTGGTTAGATGAACCAGAAGAAAACAATCAAGATGAATCAGAAAAAGAGGGGTAAAGATTAATGAGTGATTTTAAATCATTGCCAGGTCTTGACAAGGCAGCTATACTTTTTAGCGTATTGGGTGAACCATTAGCTTTAACTTTGTTTAAAGATATTAAGGAAGATCAAATAATAAAAATCAGGCTCAGGTCAAAAGAAATGGGCGTTATTGATCCATTGTTAAGAAAAGAAGTCCTTGAAGAATATTATTTTAAAATGATATCAGATAAATATGATAATCAAGATAATGCAGATGAATCAAAAGATATGTTTGATTTTCTTAAAGGTTTGTCAGATGAACAGATATTTTACCTATTATCAAAAGAAAAGCCAAAAATTGCTGCTCTTGCAATGGAGCAATTAAACGATGATCAAAAAGGGAATTTTTTAAATAGATTGGATTTAGAAACAAAAAAATTAGTCGTTAGAGCTATAGGAAATTTAACAGAAATTCCTTTAGAGGCTGTTCTGAATGTTGCAAAAGATTTAGAAAAAAAAGTTGCTTTCATTCCTGAAACAAAAGAGTTTTCTAGAGGAGGCGGTGAAAGTATGGCTAAAATATTAGGCCAGATGTCTGAGGACGATGCAAAGCTATATTTAGAACAAATCGAACAAGAAGATCCAAAGCTTTACGAAGATATAAGAAAGTATTTTTATACTTTTGACGATCTATTAGGGTTGCCAAAAGAAAAAATGAGAGAATTATTTAATGCTGTTGAAGTAGATGATATTCCATTAGCTTTTAAAGGTCAAGAAGATAAGTTAAATATGGTAATAGAAACATTGCCACCCAAAAAACAAAAAATGGTTGAGCCTATAACCACCCCAAGGCCAAAAGCAGAAGTAGATGGAGCAAAGAAAAAAGTACTCGACATAGCAAAACAAATGGAAAAAGAAGGAAAAATAACTATCGAAGATTTAGTTGGTGGCGAAATGATTTAATAAAGTTGTTACAATGAAAAAAACCCCAGATGCTTCTGGGGTTTTTTATAACCGAGAAAAATTAGGGATTTAAAATAATATTTACAAGCAACACGATGTCTAAAACATTTACTATGCCATCACTATTAATATCGCCAGAGTTATTTGCTGTTTCAGAGTCTAAAACCATATTAACTAAGCTTACAACATCTAACACATTAACGACATTATCTCCATTTATATCACCAACAATTCCACCAGATACGGTAATTGAAATTGAAAGCTGTGGGGATGGATATTCATCAGTTGTAGAATCGATAAACCAAAATTTTGCCTCATAATTACCTGATTGAATTTCTTGATCAGAAAATGAAGAATAAAACGTGCATCCTTCTAAATAAGTATGATCTGGCGAGGTCATATCAAGATTTAAAAAACACTCACCTCCATCAGGGTAGCAAATTTGTGCGGATTTAAACCAAGGCAAATTTCCATCTAAATCAAAGTAATCTACTGTTAATACTTTATTTTCATCATTATACGTTGCATTCGACAAAGTTATTAAATTATTTCCAGTTTGACTTTGCGAAGACAAAAGATGAATTCCAGGATTGGTTTGATCTAAAACATTAGCAGCAATATCAAAACCATCAAGACCAGCTTCAACAGTTACTCCTACATAGGCTAAACCACCACCTAAAGAATTAGGCCAAGCTCCAAAATCTGGATCAGCAATGAAGTTTTCAACTAACGTACTCAAAAATAAATCATTGCCGTTAGTTTGATAATTAATATTTGTAGATATGTATTCAAATCCACCTATATCGCCCGTAGTTACATCTCCGCTAATTTTTAATAATCCAGGTGTTAATTGTCCAAAACCACCATCACCATATGCAAGAGCATAAACAAAATCTGCCTCAGAGTCAGGATTAAAAAACCCAACACTGTATAAATACCAAGGACCAAAAAGGCCTCCCGTTGAACAACAACCATTTGATAAAGTCATTTTTGTGTAGATTCTATCTACAAAACCATCACAAATACTATCACATTGAAAGGTTGCATAAATATTTGTAATATCTTGGCTCGAGGGCGCATCGCCTGATTCTTCTACAACAAGATTTTGAAAATAATTTGAGGAAGGGCTAAAGCTTGTACCATCGTATTCTGGAGACTGAGTAACATAAACTCTTCCTAAATTGGCACCTAAAATTTCAGAATCTACTAATCCTTCAATATACCAATTAACATTACTTCCAGTTATTGATGTTGTGGTGCTTTCCCAAGTATTTTCATAATCAAAAGAATTTAGCGGATAGAATGGACTAGATGTCCAACTTTGTTGATTATCTGATGATGAATATAAGTTTGCTTCAGGATTAGCAAGTATTAATGTATCGCCTAAATCACCATGTACAATGAAAGGTGAAGTGGGCGCGGTCGATGAAAGATTAGCAATTAAATCTTCTCTATTAATAGAAATAGATTTTAGAGCTTCTTTGTGTTTAATAGTTTCAGAATACACTTTTTGAAGCATTTTTCTAAAGGCTTGTTGATTAACTTCGTTTAGTTGATCGTATGTATTTGAGAAAATGGTATTTCCAATAAACAATGAAATTATTAGTAAAAGTTTTATTTTCATTATAAACCTCTTTTTTTTTATCTTAAATTATAAATGTTTTAATATAATATCTCTAAAATTATGTTACTAGATGTTACAAAAGCTAATAAGTTTTTCAAAATACTTTCAAAACCAGTTTTAAAGAATATTAATTTTACATTATGAAAAAATTTCTAATAAGTTTGATAATATTTTTAGGATGTAAGATACAGCCTTCAAATGATCAATTAAATTTAGTTTTACCTGGTGACCCTAGAAGTTTAGATCCAATATTGGCAACAGATGTAAGATCGGGTCAAATATGTACTTTGCTATATGACAATTTAGTCCATTATGGAGATTCAGTAGAAATTATTCCAGGAATTGCTAAAAAATGGAATATTTCTAACAATGGTAAAAAATATACATTTATTCTAAACACTAAAGTTTATTTTAATAATGGTAAAAAAGTAAAATCAGAAGATGTAATTAAATCTTTTTTAAGAATTATTGAGCCTAGCTCTAGATCGCCATTTTCTTGGATCTTTGAAAATGTTGTAGGTGCAATAGATTACAAACAAGGAAATGAAAAAAATATTAAAGGTTTTGTTGCACCCAATGATTCAACTATTGTTATAAATTTGATACGACCACAAAATTCATTTATAAACTTTTTAGCAATGCCTCCAACATCAATTGTTTTAATTAGCGAAGGGGAAAAAATAATTGGATCAGGCCCATGGGTTTTAACAGAAAGAATATATGATGGACACTTGCTTTTTCATAAAAATGAAAACTATTTTAATGGAGAGCCCTTATTAAGCAAAATTCAGATTAGCATAATCCCTGAAACTTTTCCTAGAATTGCAAAATATATTTCTGGTTTTTTGGATATAATGGAGATACCTAAAAATGAATATTTAGATTGGAAAAAAAAGAAAAAATTTAATGAACACATTTATTATCAAAATGAATTAAATACGTATTATATTGGATTAAACTGTGAAAGATATCCTTTTGATAATAAAAAAATAAGACAGGCAGTTAATTATGCCATTAATAAAACTGAAATTATAGAAAAAATATTAAACGGAAATGCAATAGAGTCTAAAGGTCCTATACCTCCAAAACTTATATCAACGAAAACAAACCATGTTTATAATTATGATATTGAAAAAGCAAATCAACTTCTAAAAGAAGCAAATGTTAAACAAGAAATTGAAGTTGAATTGTGGCAAAGCAAATCACAAAAAAACTCTTTAATAACTGAAATAATACAATCGCAATTAGAGCAGATTAATATATCAGTTAAAATAGTTAAACGAGATTGGAATAACTTTACACAAGCAATTCGCAATGGTGAAACAGATATGTATTATAGGTCATGGCATGCTGATTATCCAGATGCTGAAAACTTTATCGAGCCTTTATTTTTTTCAAATATTTCTAAGTCTAGATGGAATAGATATGAAAATAAAAATATTGACAAATTAATAAACAGAATTAAAAATGGAGATGATACTGTAATAAGAAATAAAAATATTTTAGAAGCTAATAATATCATTGTAGATGACGCGCCTTGGATCTTTTTATGGCACACACAAACACCGTTTATTGTTAATCCTAAATTAAAAGATTGGAAGCCAAAAGTTATGTATAATGCTGAAAAATATTTAAAAGTAAAGAAAAATGATCACGTATATAATCAATAGAACTCTTAAAACATGTCCAATCATGCTTGGGGTTATATCTGTCTCTTTTTTATTATTTCATATAGCGCCTGGAGATCCTGTTATTAGTATGGTAGGAGAAAACTATAAAGAAGAAACCTTACAACAAATTAGAAAAGAACTTAATTTAGACAAAACAATTGTAGAACAGTATTTTTTATATGTAACAAGAATATTAAAACTTGATTTTGGTCAATCATATATAACAGGACAAAAAATTATTACTGTAATTAGTCAAAAATTTTTTTTTACATTTGTACTAGCTTTTTTTTCAATGATGTTTGCTATTGTTTTTGGAGTTTTTTTTGGTATAATATCAGGATTAAACTATAAAAATAAAATAGATAGATTAATTGTTTTCTTGTCAATTATTGGAATATCTAGTCCGGTATTTTCTGTAGCATTATTTTTCATTTTTATTTTTAGTATTCAATTAAAAGTTTTACCCCCATCAGGGTATCAAGGAATTCAATATTTTATATTGCCGTGTATTGTTTTAGGAATAAGATCCTTGTCATTATTTATTAGAATAACTAGAGATAGCTTTGTTGAAATTATAAACGAAGACTATATAAGAACAGCAAAATCTAAAGGATTAAAAGATCACACGATAATAAATAAACATGTTTTAAAAAATTTATTAATTCCTATAATTACGATAGTTGGTATAGATTTTAGTAGTTATTTAACAGGAGCTGTGCTCACTGAATCAATTTTCGGATGGCCTGGAATTGGGCGTTATCTAGTAGATTCAATTTTACAAAGAGATTTTCCAGCCATTCAAGCAACTGTTTTGTTCATGTCTTTAGTTTTTGTTATGATTAATCTTTTCGTAGATATACTATACTGTTTTGTAAATCCAAAAATAAGAGAAATATTAATTGAAAAATAATCAACAGATATTTGTTTTTATTATATTCATTGTTGTTTTAATAATGTTTATCTGCTCGTATTTATTTCAAGATTATAATGTCATCAATTTAAATAATATATTAATGCCAATGTTTTCTGAAAATCATTTGCTAGGAACTGATCAATTTGGTAGAGACTTGGTTGCTCGAAATCTTCGAGCAACATGTATATCAGTTTTTAT
>Ga0163109_10003322_pt1 | contig 12283 bp, 10 predicted proteins | sample CRUFie1St13metaG_FD_108704 | JGI IMG/M metagenome (GOLD analysis project Ga0163109, IMG submission 108704) | Marine microbial communities from the Costa Rica Dome - CRUD Field 142mm St13 metaG | ecosystem: Environmental > Aquatic > Marine > Oceanic > Photic zone | place: Costa Rica: the Eastern... | reverse complement strand
TTCTACTAGCACTCAAATCACCAAAGTTTCTGTATCCTGGACTGGATGACGACCCAGAAAACAGTCGCACAATTGCCTCAAGAATGGCTCTTGCGATGTGGGACTCCATACCCGATAACTCACTTTACAATTTGGCATCCAGAGATCTCTTAACTAAAGGTGGCCATCTCCAAGGACAGGCAGCTCGTATGGTTCGTGACCCCCGCACCAAGACAAAATTACTAGAGTTTTTCCATCACTGGCTCGAGCTGCATCGAGATGAATACCTTAGTAAAGATGCGGAAGACTTTCCGGGATTTGGTCTAGACCTAATCAACGATATGAGAACCTCGTTGGATATATTCATTAACGAGGTGGTATGGGAAGACCCATCGGCTGACTACCGAAACCTACTTCGCGCTGACTACGTTTATGCCAACCAACGCATAGCAAAGTTTTTCAAGTCAAAGCATCAAGTATCCGGCAAAAGCTTCGAAAAGCTTCAGCTAGATGGCGCCAAACGTGCTGGCGTCCTAACCCACCCATATTTGCTCACGCAGTTTTCCTATTCGCAGGAAAGCTCGCCAATACACCGTGGAGTATTTTTGACCCGCAATGTTCTCGGACGCCAAATTAAACCACCAGCGGAAGCAGTGATTTTCAAAGACGAGGATTTTAATCCTGACCTCACCATGCGTGAGAAGGTCGAGAAAATGACGAGTCCCAGCAACTGCCAAGGATGCCATTCAACTATTAATGCGTTGGGTTTTGCCCTAGAAGGTTTTGATGCGCTTGGTCGCTACCGTGAACGTATTGGTAATAAATACGTGAATACCCAAACGACATACGAAACCTACGATGGAAAAAAGATGGAGCTCAAAGCAGCTGCCGATATTGCTGAAATAGCCGTAAACAGCCCAGTTGCCCAAGACCGGTTCATTGAAATGTTATTCCAGCACGCAACTAAGCAGCCGATGACTGCCTACGGACCCAATGCAGCGAGTCAACTTCGACAAAACTTTCAAAAAAACGAATATAACATACAAAAACTCTTCATCGACATCTGTGTCCTGCATGCTACTATGAAAGACAAGATTCAGCTCGGAGTGAAAACAGCTCAGAACTAGATATGAATTCAACAGACCGAAGGAATTTCCTCCGCAACCTCGGAGTCTCTGCCGCATCCATACCCTTCGTAGCAGGTCTCCCAAGCTTAGGGCATGCCCAAACAAAGGGACCGCGCAAGAGATTGGTAGTCATGTTTAGCCCTAACGGTACGATCCCGAAGAATTTCTGGCCAGACCAGACAGGCAATGACTTCTCCTTCAAGGAAATCCTCAAACCTCTTCAACCCTGGAAGGAACAAACGCTCTTGCTCAAAGGAGTCCATAATATGGTCGGTGGGGATGGAGATCGGCACATGCGTGGAATGAGCTGCCTGCTCACCGGCATCGAACTGTTCCCAGGTAATATCCAAGGGGGTTCAGACACGCCAGCAGGTTGGGCAAAAGGTATTTCCATAGATCAGGAAATTAAGAAACACCTGCAGAGTCATGAAGCTACTCGCACTCGTTTTGGCTCGCTGGAATTCGGAGTTGGAGTGAGCGATCGAGCTGATCCTTGGACTCGAATGTCCTATGCGGGGCCCAACCTACCCGTAGCTCCTACCGATGATCCGTATCGCATGTACCGCAAACTCTACGGCCAGCTTCGCGGCAAGCAGTCCGTTTTAGGTATCATCGACCAAGTAAAAGAGGACCTCAAGAAAGTTTCTCAAAAGGTCAGCCCAGAAGATCGCCAAATTCTCGATGAGCATGCGACTCTCATTCGAGAAATGGAACGGGAATTTGCAGATGGCAAAGGCCGTAGTCACACTAGTACACCTGCACTTGAGAGCGGTATTGCTAATCAAAATGACAACTTACCAACGCTGGGGCGGATGCAGATTGAGTTGCTAGTGAACAGCTTTGTTAACGACTATGCTCGTGTTGCCACACTTCAATACACCAAATCCGTTGGTCAAGCCCGCATGAACTGGCTCGATATCAAAGAAGGTCACCACGGACTTTCTCACGAACCTAACAACAACGAGGATGCTGTGAAGAAGCTTACCAAAATCAATAATTGGTTCGCCGGTGAATTGGCACACCTTGTAAAACGTCTTTCGGAAACTCCTGAACCTGGCGGTGAAGGCACACTCCTTGACAACACAATCGTCGTCTGGACTAACGAACTTGGTAAAGGCAATAACCATACGCTTAATGACATACCCTTCACACTCGTAGGAGGAGGACTCGACTTTAAGATGGGGAGATCACTGAATCTCAATGGTGTTGCCCACAACCGTCTGCACCTTGCTTTGGCTCACGGCTTCGGGCATCACCTTGAAACTTTCGGTAATCCGAAGCTTTCGCAAGGTGGTCCCTTAGACCTGAGTTGATGTCTGCCATAGAAGTTCTAAAAACACCAAGTGTGATGCGAAAAGCAATAAGTAGCTATCTACCCTTGTTGGTTTTAATTCTAGGCGCACGCGCTTCTGAAAGCTTCCAATGGCAAACTGACGAAGGCTGGTTTGGAGAACGTATTCTCCTACCACCGAGATTCGCTCCTGATATGTCTTGGAAAGGAGTTGAGGAAATCCGCTTCGCCCCAGGTATGTTCAAACCTGATAAATCCGACTTTTTCAGCTATGCCCTAGTCTTTTCGCTGGAACCCAATACTGACCTATCGAGCAAGGCTATCAAGGAGCAGGTTCTTCTTTATTATGAAGGACTATCAGCACGAGTCTCAGAAGGGAAAAAAAGAAAAGTAGACGTCTCCAAATTCACTCTCGAGATGAAACCCGCAGAGGACATTTCAGGTACAGCTCCGACCCAAGCTAAAAACGCAAAAACCTACCTTGCGACACTAGATTGGATCGAACCCTTTGCAACCGGTAGAAAGCAAAAACTACATTTGGAAATCCATGCGTGGAAGGATACTGGTAGTAGGCGCTGCTACCTATTCTTTTGTGCATCTCCGCAAGCCACGGATGCACCTATTCGAAAAAAACTCCGGGAAATCCGTAAGACCTTCCGGATTGGCAAAAAATCAGACTAGTGCCTTAAAAAAGATCTCACTTAATAGGTGAGTAGTCCGTCGGGTTTAAAAAAATAGACTCTACCTTTTTTACGATCTTCCCACCTGCATCATCGTGAGACTTCTTGTAGACCTTCTGCCATTCAGGGTCTTTACGAAAGGCAGACCAGGCTTTGTCACGCGCTTTTCGACTAGGATAGGCAAGAATATAGGCGAGGGTGTTTTTCTCTAAATCACCTCCAATAGGGGTCCAGTATCCGACCAGCTCCATACCATGCTTCTCGAAGATACGGTTGGTATGGTCACGAAAACGTTTGTGAAGGTTAACGAGTTGCCCCTCGTGCGTCGTGTATGTGCGCATTTCAAAAAACCTGTCTTTTTTATCAGCAGCCTGAAGGTCTTTTTCTGAACTGACGGCGCCAAAAATAAATGCTGAGAGAAGAATTAGTTTAAGCTTCATGGTAGTTGGCTAAGATTAATAAAGCATTTCAAGTTGGGATGAGGCCAAGACAGGTCAAGCATTCGTAAATTCAAATCTCCCAGAATTGAATTGCCCAACAGCGATAACCAGACAGAAATTGAGCGCTATGATCCCCTCCATTATTCGAATATTGCTCCCACTCTTAGCACTCTCATTGATAACTACATTATCAGGTCAGCAATCCAAAAAGAAAAAGCCCGCATCCAATAGCCGAGTATCCTTGCTTGCGATCCCAGAAGTACCGCGAGACGAACTGGTGTGCTTTGCCTTGTATACGGTTCATGCAAACACTTTGAAGATGACCGCACAATTCTACCCTCTCCAAGATGGGGAAGCTCGAAAATGCTGGCTAGATGTACAGATTGATGGAAAGTGGAAAAAGTTGGCAGAAGCAGAGATTGTAGAGCGAGGATGGACCGCCCTTCTTCGCATTGAGGATTGGGACGATACACGGACAGCAAAGTACCGTGTGAGACATGAGGCAGGCACAGCCTACGAAGGTACAATCCGAAAGAATCCGGTGGATAAGGAAAACTTTGTAATGGCAGGCTTCACCGGCAATTCCATATACCCTGGGCACGGTGGTACAATCGCCAAGGATGACATCATCTCAAACATCAAGAAGATTGATCCTGACCTCCTTTTTTTCTCTGGAGATCAAGTCTACGACCATAAAAACCACTACCCTTACTGGTTGCGTTTCGGACGTGAATTCGGACCAATAATCAAGGACCGGCCAACCATTACGATTCCGGATGATCACGATGTAGGGCAAGCAAACATCTGGGGCCATGGTGGTCGCAAATCCAACACTGGCGCAGGTAATGACGGCGGCTACTTTATGCCGGTAGAGTATGTGAAGGAAGTCGAACGAGCTCAAACAAGTCATTTGCCTGATCCCTACGACCCAACACCAATCCAGCGTGGTATCGGTGTTTACTACACCCAATACAATTGGGGTCGTATCAGCATGGCTATACTTGAAGATCGAAAATTCAAGACTGGCCCTAAGGGCATAATCCCTCAACAAGGTCCTAGACCTGATCACATTCGAAACCCCGACTATGATCCTCGCGAGGTTGACGTACCCGAAGCACGCCTTCTTGGAGACCGTCAACTTAAGTTCCTCGAAGAATGGGGGCAGGACTGGACGGAAGCAGACATGAAGGCCGTCCTCTCTCAAACGATCTTCTGCGGAGGAGCTCATATTCATGGTAAAGTTGGTGGTCGACTGCATGCAGACCTAGACTCTAATGGTTGGCCACAGACCGGAAGGAATAAAGCCATAGCGAAGATTCGCAAAGCATTTGCATTTCATTTTGCTGGAGATCAGCACCTAGCGACAATCTTTCAGCATGGTATTAATGAGTTTAGAGATGGGTGCTACTCATTTTGTGTTCCCTCCATTGCAAATCTTTACCTTCGCTGGTGGCAACCACTTGAACCCGGTGGCAATCGAAGTCCTGGACAAGATCCTATTTTTGGCGACCACCTTGATGGCTTTCACAACAAACTAACGGCGATCGCTGCGGCTAATCCCAGCCCTGAAAGAGGTGGGGATGTGCTGAGCACTCGAGCCGCAGGATTCGGCGTTGTACGTATCCACAAGCCAACTCGTAAGATAACTTTTGAATGCTACAAGCGGAATGTGGATGTAGATGACGAGGATGCTATTTACGAGGGTTGGCCTTTTACTCTCCACCAACTCGATAATTATGGACGAAAAGCACAGGCACACCTACCAACTCTTGAAATCAACAAGCCTGATCAAGTGGTCCAAATAATAAACGAGTTCACCAAGGAGGTTGTTTATACCCTCCGTATTCAGGGAAAAACCTTTCGTCCCAAAGTTTTTGCCACAGGGACCTACACCATCAAAGTGGGCGAGGGAGAATCAAGGAAGGTCTTCTCAGAAGTTAAATCACTCACTGGTGATAAGTCCGATACGCTACAAGTTAAACTATAGTTGTTATAAATTTTAATTCAGGATTTTTTTGGATAAGGCTTGGATAACTGGAGCGTCTGGTCTCCTTGGACGCGCATTAATGTCGGAGTTTTCCCAGAACTACGATGGGGAACATTATGGGACTGGTTACTCACGCGCTAAAGATCCCATCGTAAAGCTGAACTTGCTAGATGAGGATGAAGTGGATGCCTTTTTCGAACAGGAATGTCCAAAGTATGTCATTCACAGCGCTGCAGAACGCCGACCTGACGTCAGCGAGAAGGACCCGGATGGCACTTGGTCATTGAATGTTAATTCAACCCAACATCTAGCGAGACTCTGTAAAAAATATGGTTCTTGGTTGCTTTACCTTTCGACAGACTACGTCTTCGATGGGACATCGCCACCTTACCAGCCAGGAGATACTCCCAACCCACTCAATCTATACGGCAAAAGTAAGTTTGCGGGAGAAGAAGCGATACAGGAAATCTTCGATAACTATTGTATCCTACGAGTTCCAATCCTTTATGGAGAAGTAGAAGCACTTGAGGAGTCTGCAGTAACCGCAATCGCACTGGACCTACTAAAGAATCCCATACCTTCACAGGATGATTGGGCCACTCGCTACCCCACCCATGTGGATGATGTTGCCCTCGTCTGTCGACAAATGGTCGAGCAAAGATCTGTAGAAGAAGGATTCCGAGGAATCTTCCAATGGTCCGGCAACGAGCCATTTACCAAGTACGAGATGGCATGTGCCATGGCACCAATATTTGGAATCGATCCATCCAGCATCACTGCAAATCGAGAGCCTCCAACTGGTACACCTCGACCAGAGGACTGTTGCCTTGAGTCTTCTTTGCTTGAAGGACTAGCTTTCGGCAAACAAAGAAGTTTCATTGAATCCGCGCAGTCGATACTGAAGAGATTACAGTGTTAATGAACTGAATAAATCAGTCGTCGTAATTGACTAACTTCACGCCAAGGGGAAAGTGCATCCGGAAGTTATTCTTCTGAATAGCCTGAGCTACAGCAGAAACTGCATTCTCCATGATTGTGGCTTCAGAAACCCCAGTGCGCAAAGCTATTTGCCGAACCAGTTCTAAGGTATTTGCACGACAGTTCACTTTGAGAGATGCGTATTGCCCAGGCTTCACATCCTCAGCGGCTGCGTTAAAAGCTGGAGCACTAGTGGTAACGTTGTCTACGGAAACATCGGGATTAGCCGTGGGAGGGATATTTTCCACAACGGGTTCTTCATTCAGGTTGGCCATCCTTTGCATCGCCACTTCGATCTTCTTATCAACTGCATCCTTCTCGTCAGTCATGTCGTCGATAACAGCGGCAATATCGTCCAACCTAGACTTGATGTCTTGAAATTCTCCAGAAGCATTGGAGATGCGATCTTTTATACCCTCACGCTGCTTCTCGAGATTTTCAATGGCCCAAGTGAGAGTGCGTTCTTGTTCCTCTTTTAGCAGATTATCCTCAACGTTCATGGAAGTGTTTTTGCAGAATGTCTGGGATCTTGTAAAGCCCTTCTGTTCAGGTTTTTCTGTGTTATTTGTCTAACGCTAGTGAATGAGTGTTCAAAATTGAATGTTCGTCTTTACCGTTGCGCGAAGGTTGTAGTTCATTCAGAGACTTGGCTATGAACAAAAATTTGAGATGGGGAATTCTAGGAACCGGCATGATTGCCCGTAAATTTGCGGGGGAAGTTGAAGAAGCTATGCCCGGCAGTATACACACGACTGGTTCCAGAAGTCTCTCTTCAGCAGAATCCTTTGCGTGTGAGTTTGGAGGGAAGGGCGTCGAAGGCTACGATGCGGTACTGAAAGATCCAGATGTTGATGCAATCTATAATGCCCTTCCCAATGGCATGCATCATCAGTGGAGCATTAAGGCAATGGAATCAGGCAAGCATGTACTCTGTGAAAAGCCGATTGCCTGCAACGCCAGAGAGGCTGAAGAAATGTTCGAGGTAGCAGAACGCAAAGGACGAACTTTAATCGAAGCCTTCATGTACAGAACGCATCCTGCAATTGAAGACCTCATTGGTCGAGTACGCGGAGGTGACTTGGGTGAAGTTCGACTCATCCGCTCCAACTTTTCCTTCGCTAGAGATATCGACCCTGCAGACGCCCGCTACCATCCAAGCCAAGCCGGAGGCAGCCTGATGGATGTTGGATGTTATTGCACGAACCTCTGTAGAGCACTGATTGGAACTGAACCGAATGAAGTTTCAGCTTTCGCCCATATACACGGGAGTGGCGTAGATGATTACGCTGCTGGTCTTCTTCGTTTCGAAAATGAAACGCTAGCTACCTTCACCTGCGGCATGACGGTAAAGAGTGACTGGGCAACACACATTGCGGGTACGGAAGGTCAGGTACACATAGAAAGCCCATGGTTTTCGAACGGCACTTTTAGGATAGTGCGCCCACAAGGAGTGGAAAGCGTTCAAATACAGGCCGAAGAAGCACCTTACGCATCAGAGGCAAAAGCCTTTGCAAACGCGGTCTATGGAGATGCTGCGCCTTGGATTTCCAAGCAGGACACCATGGGCAATATGCGAATTTTAGATAAACTACGCATTTCAGCTGGAGTTCCTTTTCCCGACTAATCGCGGAAAAAGCCATCATCTTAAGGGCTTGCACGCAGTAGATAACAGCACATTGTTTGTAGGTGTGAAGAATTGGATTATATTTATCTCCCTCGGCGTAATCCTTACCTCTTGTAAACCTCTGGAAAAAGCTGCGAGTGTACGGCCACTCCATTATGCAGGTACAATTGGAAAGGGTGTCGTATTTGCGATTGAGCACGCCAACCCCATTGCCATGTATAAGGCAGCAATGGAAGCTGATCCCGAGCATCCACCACAGGACCAAATGCTAATTGATCTTCATAATCAGTTGCTTGCTGTGCGCACTGATGGTAAAAGTGTTGGCGAAGAACTTGGTATCGAAGTCAACCTACCTCCCCTGCAACCTACACTCGCCGAATCTCGCCAACTAGTAGAGCAAGCCTCTGCGGTATCAGGTCTAGCTGCAATCCTCGCTTTGGATAAGGAACCTCCGCCAAAACCCGCAGATTTCGTAAAAACGCAAGACCTCACGGAGACAGACCTTGCTAATCTCGACCGTGATCAACTTCGTGAGTCTGGTGTAGCCTTCTTAGAGACTGAAACAGAAATTCCGTTCACTGGCCGAGCAATCGACTACCACCCAAATGGTGAGAAAAAGATGCAAGTGACCTATTGGAAAGGTCGTGCTCACGGTTTACTCGTGCGTTGGCATTCCAATGGAAAGAAGAATTTTGAAGTTGAAATGAATCTCAACAAAGCCGAGGGGAATGCTACAGAGTGGTATCCAAACGGTAAAAAGTTCCGTGTAACTCCTATGTCTGGTGGCCACCCCCATGGCAAAGTAACGATCTGGGACGATAAAGGTAAAGTCCTCTCCAACCAGCAATATGAGGATGGCAAACTCCTCGTCGCTCCGATTGAAGAGTGACAGGTCTCAGCTGTAAATCTCCCTAAATTATGAAGCTAAATGCGGTCCTGCCGCTACTGGTCCTACCTACATTGCTTTTCGGCAATACAGGAAACCCTAATGTTCTATTTCTGTACACCGACGATCAGGCACCTTGGGCCGTCGGTAAGTGGCCTGGGCATACCTACGCCAAGACTCCTCATCTAGACAAGCTATTCTCTGAAGGAGCTTATCTACCGAATAGCTTTGTCGTGACACCAGTCTGTAGTCCATCTCGGGCCGCGCTTGCTACAGGTATGTATGGTACTGAACTAGGTATCACAGACTGGATCCACCCCCGCAACGAACCAAAACTAGGTCTAGACCCTCAGACCACGACCTGGTATGAAATTCTTCAAAACGCAGGCTACCACACCGGCCTTGTAGGAAAATGGCACCTCGGACTTACTGATGCCCATCACCCCTCGAAGACAGGATTCAACTACTTTATGGGTCACCGCGCAGGAGGCTGGAGCACGGCAAACCCGACACTCGAAGTAAATGGCAAACCTCAGAAAATAGAAGGTTTAACCACAGACATCCTAACCGACAACGCCATTAAATTCCTCAATAATCGCCCCAAGGAAAAACCCTTTTTACTTTGTCTTCATTTTCGTGCACCTCACACACGTTGGCTTCCTGTCGCAGATGAGGATTGGAAGCCTTTTGCCGACCTTGACCCCAAAGTTCCACACCAAAACTACCCTGGTGTCGACATTCCTCGCGTTAAAAAAATGATTCGTGAATACCTCGCCTCCGTACGAGGTGTGGATCGTAATGTAGGCCGGATGGTAGCAGAACTTGATAGATTGGGCTTACGCGACAACACAGTGGTCGTTTTCAGCTCCGACCACGGGTACAATATGGGCCACAACGGTATCTGGCATAAAGGTAATGGGCACTGGGTGCTCAAACGTGAAGCTCTCCCCCCCGCTACCAAGAACATACCACGCGGTCAACGCCCCAACCTATTCGATAATGCCTTGCGCGTGCCTACTTCGGTACGCTGGCCAGGTAAGATCAAAGCTGGATCTGTCCTGCCCCACACCATCTCCACAGTGGATTGGTTCCCAACTCTGGTCCAGATCGCGAAAGGCCAACTACCTAAAGATCAACCTGTGCGTGGTCGCAACTTCCTTCCAGTATTATTTGGTAAATCCGTCGAATGGGATAACGACTTCTACGCAGAATACTCCACGAAACATCAGTCTCGCACTCACATGCGAGGATGGCGCACTCCTAAATGGAAACTAGTCCGTGATTTCCTTAACGAGGGTCGTGACGAACTCTACGACCTCTCGAAAGACCCGGAAGAAACTAACAACCTTATTAGTTCCGAAAAGTCAGTTCACCAAAATATTATTAGGGAGCTTCACTCAAAAATTCTGGCAAAAATGAAAGAACTTAAGGACCCCGCATTGGAGTTAGCCAGAAAACGCTGAACTCGGCCCATATCCAATAATTCTTCTTAGTATCTTCATTAACAGGCTGGGTGTAATAAAGCTAGCAGATAGTCAGCGAGAAACCTAGGCGCAAAGGGCATCTGCAATTAAATGATACATTCTCAAAAGAATGAGAAACAATATAATATTAGCACTTATAGTGCCCACTCTTTTACTCTCCCAACCTAGAGAAATAGAGATTCCCAGTTCTGCGGATGGTGTCCGTCAATCTGCTGTGATTTATACACCATCGAAATCAAAAGAACCAGTTCCCCTCGTCGTAGCTCTGCACTCCTGGAGTAGTAATTACAAACAGACCCTAAACAAACCTGTTCAGGAATTCTGTGTCCGCAACGATTGGGCATATATTCATCCGGACTTCCGAGGTCCCAACCGAAATCCCCAAGCAACTGGTTCTGAATTGGCAGTGCAAGATGTGCTAGATGCGGTTGAGTATGTTAAGAAGAACTCCCAAGTCGACCCAAGTCGTGTTTACCTCACAGGTACTTCTGGAGGTGGCTACATGAGTTTATTGTTAGCGGGTCGCTCACCTGGTACCTTTGCTGCTGTATCGGCGTGGGTCCCCATCTCGGATCTTACTGTCTGGTACAAAGACTCATCAAAACGTCGCAACAAGTATGCCCGAGAAATCAACCAATCTTGTGGAGGCAAACCTGGTTCCAGCAGCGAAGTTGATCTCCAATATAGCCTGCGTTCTCCTAATAGCTGGTTACACTTGGCACGCGATGTAAAGATTGATATTAACGCTGGCATACGGGACGGACACATCGGCAGTGTCCCAATCAGTCACTCTATCAATGCTTTTAATATTTTAGCTCACCCACAAGACCGCCTAACCCAAGCTCAAATAAAATTTTTTGATTCGAAGGCTACGATTCCACCAAGCCTTACAACAGCCTCTAAAGACCAATCATATGGCAATCGCCAACCAATCTTTCGTCGGAGCTCTGAAAATGCCCGGCTCACTATTTTCGATGGTGGCCATGAAATGATTCCCTCAGCACTTATCAAATGGCTTGAGGATATGAAACAAAATCACGTCGCGGATTAAATAGCAGTGAAATTACTAAAACCAGATCTCAATGCGACCTGATCTCCCACTACTCGCACTTCTAGCAACCAATCTTCTCGTTTTTGGAAAGGATACGGCTAGTCGTTTGTCCTTAGGGAAACTCCATGATGAGCTTGTAGAGGCCTCATTTGAACTGCTCATAGATGGTCGGCTAGAAGGTACAGGCTTCCTGGTCGATAAGGATGGTCATGCCGCTACGGTATGGCATGCTGCTGGCCGCGAAGGAAAGCTGGAGATTCGTTCCAGAGCACTTGGACGTCTTGATGTCGTTCGTGTAGGACACGACCGCAGTCACGATCTGACCTTACTCAAACTTCCCTGTCGCGATGAACCCTACCCTTTTCTACCTATCGCCAAACAAGGCGTTGGACCAGGGCAACCCATATATTTGCTTGGAACTCCCATATTCCGACATCGAGTATTCATAACTGGACACGTAGCCCGCAGAGGCACGACCTTCGAGTATTTCAATGGTAATTTTGTTGAAGGCATCCACGTAACAGCAATAACTCCGGGGGGATGCTCTGGAGGACCTTGGGTCAACCGACAAGGACAAGTTGTTGGTATGCAGGCGGCTTCTATGACTCTTAACGCTGGTCACCAAGGCATCGCTACTATGATTCCAGCGAAGTCGATCAGAGAAATTCTTGAGAAAAAGGCAGATATACTTGCGCCCTCCCTTGATATGGCTGTTGAGGAACTATGGGGGCAGGAAGTCAAATACATCAGCAAAGT
>Ga0163109_10003321_pt1 | contig 12283 bp, 20 predicted proteins | sample CRUFie1St13metaG_FD_108704 | JGI IMG/M metagenome (GOLD analysis project Ga0163109, IMG submission 108704) | Marine microbial communities from the Costa Rica Dome - CRUD Field 142mm St13 metaG | ecosystem: Environmental > Aquatic > Marine > Oceanic > Photic zone | place: Costa Rica: the Eastern... | reverse complement strand
TATCAAGGTAGAACTTGTAGAGACCGTAAAGGAATCAACACCTGATTGTTATTGGGACGCAAACGACTGAAGGAACGGCACTAAACACGCCAACTACTTCAGGAGAAGACACATGAACACACTCAATCTCATTCGTAAGCAGATTCAAAAGGCTGCTGCACTTCACGACGCTCAGATCTCTCACACCTCATATCGTGGTGTAGAGTATGACACCCGTTGTGTTGAGAGTAAGGAAACTCACGGTACATTCTGTTATCGTGGTAAGACTTACATCAAGTGAACATAGACTGAAAGACTTATAGAAGAGGGGTTTACACCCCTCTTTTTTTATGCTATACTCAGTAAAACTGGACACACTATGGACAGACAAAAACTTAAGTTGATTGTTAAAAACCTAGAGTTGTTGGTTGACAGTTTAAAGTCTGAAGTTTATTCAGACACCCAAGCCTACGAACTTAGGGATGATTCTTCTAAGTTCGGATTCAAATATGACTCAGGAGATGACGATGGATACCCAGACTAATAACAACAGTCCCAGCAGTCTTAAGCAGTACATCAAGTGGCTCACACAAGCAGTTGAGAAAGGACACTTGTATGATAACGAAGAGTATGCTAAGATCAAGAAGGAGTTGTATCAGGCAAAACAACTTCGTAAATTAGTAAATGCCAGAGAAAAATCAACCTACGGATTTGGATACATCGATGATAGATTCACCAGTAAGACTGATCTCAGCGACTCCCGAAGCGGAGAAGATGATGGGGTACGTAGCGAGAGTATCGAACCCGAACAACCAGGAGAATCCGAAGGTAGCGGGACTCCTTAGTTATTGTATCAAGCACAACCACTGGTCTGTGTTTGAGCAAGCATTCATGACGCTGGAGATCTCTACCTCACGGGCAATAGCAGCTCAGATCCTGCGTCATAGATCATTCACATTCCAAGAGTTTTCTCAACGGTATGCTGATAGTTCTATGCTGGCAGAACGTATCCCTATGCCTGATATTCGTAGGCAGGATACTAAGAACAGACAGAACAGTATCGATGACATCGATCCGTTTGAACGTCAGCACCTCCAGATCCTAATTCAACGTCACTTTGATGAAGGTATGGATCTGTATCGTGAGATGCTTTCACGTGGTGTGGCAAAGGAGTGTGCTAGAATGGTGCTCCCCTTGGCAACGCCAACTAAAATCTATATGACGGGCTCAGTTCGCAGTTGGATCCATTATATTGATTTACGTAGCGCCCATGGTACACAAAAAGAACACATGATTATTGCTGAAGCATGTCGTGATGTCTTTAAAGAACAGTTCCCTATTTGTGCTGAAGCATTAGAATGGCAATGAAATTACTCACACTAGACGATTACAAGAGGGCAGGAGAAACCTTCTGGCCTAAGTATTGGTACGTTGCTAAAGAACTTGGGGAGGATGCCACTGCCGAGCAAGTCCTCAAGGTTATGGAAGCGATTGGTGGTGTTGCTTTGAAGGCAGCACTAGAAGAAAAACTAGCAGGTCCATTCGGATTCAACAAAAAGGAGGAGGCAGATGCCGACGTACCCAGTTATTAATAAGGAGACTGGAGAGACTAAGACTCTCCACATGACCATGAAAGAATACTGTTCTTGGAAGGATGAGAATCCTGAGTGGGACAAAGATTGGTCACAAGGTTGTGCTGGTGTCGGCGAAGTCGGCGACTGGCGTAACAAAATGAACAAGACTCACCCTGGTTGGGGAGAACACATGAAAAAAATGGCAAACATGCCAGGTTCACAAGTAGAGTGGTAATCTAATATGCCAAGAGGAAGAAAGAAGACACAACCTGACATCAATGGCATGAGTGCCAAGCAAAAGAAGCGTAGGAAGCCTATCAATGCTGACTATCTTCTACCCAATGAACCTCTTACAGATACCCAAAGGTATATGTTTGAGCAGTGGGGTGAAGGTAAGAACATCTTTGCTTATGGATGTGCTGGTACAGGTAAGACTTTTGTCGCCTTGTATCTTGCTCTTCGTGATGTTTTAGATGAGATGTCTCCATACGAAAAGGTTTATGTGGTCCGCTCTCTTGTAGCAACTAGAGAGATTGGATTCCTGCCTGGTACACATGAAGATAAAGCAGACATTTACCAGATTCCATACAAGAATATGGTAAAATATATGTTTGAGATGCCAGATGATAACAGCTTTGAAATGCTGTATGATAATCTGAAGACTCAAGAGACCATCTCATTCTGGTCTACCTCATTCCTTCGTGGCACTACACTAGATAATGCTATCGTTATTGTTGATGAGTGTCAGAACCTGAACTTCCACGAACTTGACAGTATCATGACCCGTTGTGGTCAAGACACTAAGGTCTTGTTCTGTGGAGATGCTAGACAGTCTGACCTTCAGAAGTCTAATGAACGAACTGGTATCATTGACTTCATGAAAATCCTTCAGAACATGCCTGATGATTTCTCTATGGTTGAGTATGGTATCGAAGATATTGTACGCTCTGGACTAGTCAAGAACTACCTTATCTCCAAACTTAACCTAGGATTTTAAATGAAATTGTTTGATCATGTAGGGATTGATCCCATTGAGATGGAGACCGTTACTATTGATGGAAAGAGATACTACCTTACCCCTAGTGGTAAGCACTATCCTTCAATCACTACAGTGATCGGCAGTAATAGTAAGAAGCAAGCAGGTCTTGCTAAGTGGAGAGCACGTGTTGGTAAAGAGAAGGCACAACTCAAATCAACTCGGTCAGCAGCACGTGGCACTCGCTATCACAAACTAGTTGAAGACTACCTGAATAACGAACTAGACAAGAAGAGATACAAGGACATGCCAATTCCCTGGTTCATGTTCAACTCTTCACAAAAAGTTTTAGATCGTATAAATAATATATACCTCCAAGAAGCAGCGTTATATTCTGACACACTTGAGATAGCTGGCAGAGTAGATTGTATCGCTGAGTTCGATGGAGAACTGAGCATTATTGATTTCAAGACTTCTGAAAAGAAGAAAAAAGAAGAGTATCTGCTGGACTATTACGTACAGGAGTGTGCCTACGCTTGTATGCTTCAGGAGAACTACAACCTATCAGTCAAGCAACTGGTTACCATTGTAGCTACAGAAGAAGGGGATCCTCAGGTATCAGTAGTACCTCCGAGGAAAGAATACCTTTTTCTTTTACAGGATTATATTCAGGAGTACAGGGACAAACATGCCAGACAACTTGGAGGATAAATTTATGACAACGGCGAGGTTTTCACAGGACGTAGAGAAGGTTGCCTTTGAAAATCATATGAACTACATTGATGCTATTGTTTTCTATTGTGAAAAGAATGACATTGAGATTGAATCAGTTCCTAAACTGATAAGCAAACCCTTAAAGGAAAAACTTAAGTTCGACGCTCAGAAGTTGAACTTTATCAAGAAAACAAGTCGAGCTAAATTACTACTGCTATGAGTGATTTTTTCAAGTCAGAAATGGTACGGGGAGATCTCCAGGAGATGATGAGTCTCCAGGAGACATGCTTCCGATACTCACATACTTTCCCAGCACTATCGCCTGAGAAAAAACTTGAGTATGTTGAAGTTCTCCAAACTTTAATTGAAAAGCAAAAGATCTTTCATGCTAGGTTAAAACTTAGTGATGACCCTGAAGCCCTAGAGATGGCTAACATGATGAGAACTGCTGCTATCATGCTTGGTGGTGACGCTACCAAGAGTGTTGATGGTGTGTTCGATGATCTCTTAGACAAGGTGGCCCACATGAGGACCGCTCTTGAAACTGGCACAGAGGAGTGACATCCTCACCCGCCCTTTGTTATACTAACTTCGTTGGGCAGATGAGTCAGGGAGACTTGACTGGACGTAAGACCCAACATATCCACATATCCGAAACATCCGAGGTATCTAATGTCCTTTTCCGATCTAAAGCGCAAGTCCCAGAACAATTTCCAGTTCCTCCAGAAGGAACTTGAGAAGTCCAGCACCGAACAAAAGTCTGGTGCCGACGAACGACTCTGGAAGCCCGAACTTGACGCTAGCGGCAACGGTTACGCCGTCCTCCGCTTCTTGCCTGCTCCCGATGGGGAGACTGTGCCCTGGGCTAAACTCTACTCCCACGGATTCCAAGGTCCAGGTGGTTGGTTCATCGAGAACTCACTCACCACCCTTGGTCAGAAAGATCCTGTGTCTGAGTACAACTCTGTGCTGTGGAACAACGGCACCGATGCTGGTAAGGAAGCAGCACGTAAGCAGAAACGTAAACTGTCTTACTACAGCAACATCTATGTTGTGAAGGACCCCAAGCACCCCGAGAACGAGGGCAAGGTGTTCTTGTATCGTTATGGCAAGAAGATCTTTGACAAGATCATGGCAGCAATGCAACCTGAGTTTCAAGATGAAACTCCAGTGAATCCCTTTGACATGTGGGAAGGTGCTGACTTCAAACTGAAGATCAAAACCGTTGCTGGTTACTGGAACTATGATTCCAGTGAGTTCGCTGCTCCTGCTGCTCTCTCTTCTGATGATGATCAACTTGAAGCAATCTGGAAGCAAGCATACAGTCTGGAAGCATTCACTGCTGCCGATCAGTTCAAGTCTTACGATGAACTGAAGACTCGTCTCGATGCTGTCCTGAACACTGGTCGCCCTGCCTCTCGCCCTGTTGATGAGTCCTACGAGGATGAGTCTGAAGGACGTGGAAGCATCGGTGCCTCTGCTGATGGTGGGTTCAATGATGCTGACATCATGGCACCCAAGGCAACCGTCGATGACGACGATGCCCTGTCATACTTCGCTAAGCTTGCTGAAGAGTGATAAAGAAAGTGCTGGGGGTGGTGTTCCACCCCGTAACAGTAATGAACTTACTGTTCGTTGGAACTCTAGGAATGATTGAACTCATTCACATCAGAGCACACCATACTTTAGAACAAGATGTCCATGGACATGTTCACCGAGCACTCAAAAACAATCCAGAACTAGCACGTTCAGCGTGTTACGAATTGGATTAATCAATTCCATCAGCGGGGAAAAAATTTCCCCGCTATTTTTTTGTATAAAAAGTCGAGTAGGCAATAAGATTGTTTGCCTGTTTATTTGATTACAACAATTTCTCAGAAAAAACTGTATAAATCACTACAGAGTTAAGCGAGGTGAAAAAATGAACCCTTACTTCCCTTTACATCATGTAGAACATCTTGTGGAGGTAATTTCTAATGCACACACTGTTAAATCGCAATCAATTAGATGAGTGGCGTCACTTGGAGGACACTCTAGATGACCTAGCAATCGAAAACCAAAGACTGAGCGACTACTACGAATGTCTTATTGAATGTGATTCATTGAACCAAAACGAATGTAAGCGAGTCTGCAGATCATTACTAAATTAAACTACCAGGAGGGGTCGCTCCCCTCCTTTTTTATGCGCCTGTCTTCTTAAGTCTCTTACTAATATAATCCGATGAGGTTTGATATCTTGCTGCTGAACGGAATGAATCTACAAAACCGTCAAGGTATTGTGGTTTTAGTAGAGAGATCTCTCGCTTCTTCTCATTCTCTACTTGCTCGTACTGATACATGTTGACAGGGAAAGCAAGATCACTACCATCTACTTCCTCTACACGATCACCTGCCCAGTATTGGAAACCAGATCTAGTTCTCTTGTACCAGACACCATCAACACGTTCCCATTCAACACCATCAATGACATAGTTATCGTCATCAATTCTATTCCATTCAAATCCTAGTGGCATCTGTGTGGTCACAGAACCAACCAGTTTGAGACTAACGATAGCGTATTGATCCATCGTCAACCCAGTGTTGCTAGGTTGGTATAGTTTTAGTTCAGTTGCTGCTGTCTTTGCTGTTACTGGAAGATCAATACTGAATTCAAATGGTACAAAGTCAGTTCTACCGAACTGTCTCAAGAAATTATCTGCTCTTACGCTACCAATGTTAAAATTAAAATCAGGTAGATCAAATATATCACCGTTAACATCTCCATAGGTTCCTCCTCCGATATCAGATTGTAGTACATAGACTGCTTGTCCATCGGTCATACCTGCACCACGGTCTGTTACAGTGACGCTAGTAATCTCTAGGTTATCGATAACAACAGTGACCTTTGCTCCAGTCAATGTGTTAGTTCCGTCAGCATATATGGGTACGTCTGTGTATGTTCCACTTTGTCTTCCTGTTCCACCGTTACCACCATCGTCGTCAGTATCAGGAGATCCATCAAAAACAATCGTCTGGATGCTACCACGCTCGATGATAGTTCCTATCTCAGTCCATGCTTCTAGGGGATCATTACGATAGGCAAGTTTCAATACTTCATCTGCTTGGTCAGGCCACTCACCACCATTAGTATCAGTACCATAGTTAGCAATAAGTGTGACTTTATCTACAGTTGTGGTATCAAGTGGTGCTGTGATAGCAAAGCGTTCAGCATTAGCGTTACCTCTAAACCTTAGATAACCACCAGATCTTTTGTTGTTCTTGATAGGTGGATACAAAACAAACCCACCATCATTTCCGAACCCAGTACCAAATGCCTCAAAGCTAGAACCAGATAGTGCTGTGAACAAATCATTGTCCATTCTATCTGCTAGTGAACCATCAGTAAATACATACTGTACTAGTGTTGGTAGTACAATATCATTCGGTGTGAGATTAGGTAGGTCTGCCTGGGGAGTGAACAACTCGTCTCCAGTATAGAATGACTCATCTACCCACGTACCACCAGGGATTAGTACCTGTCCATATCTTTTGATCTGTAAACGATCACTGATAATTTCGTAGTGATGTATGTCATCGTATGGATTATCATATAGATTTTCTACATGCTTTGTTAGTTCATCACCTGTCATTGGTAGACCGAACAAAGGATCGATCATGTTATTTGTGAGAGCAATCACCCAGTCATATTCTGGATCACCATAGACTCGCTCAGCAATCTGCTCTAGTCTATCACCATCAGTCACTGCTACTTTGTTGTAGTAAACAGAAAAATCATAGGCACCATCAGATAATTTAAATCTCCTGAAGAAATTTTTCGCTACGATATAATCAGACTCCGAGAACGGATATCCGATTGGTTTTCTATCGTAATTAATAGATGGTAGAAAATTAAAATACATTAGAATGAAGCTCCAGTGGCTTTTCTGTTGATGTCTTGGTTGAAGATGAGTTTTGTTTCTACAAACGAAAGAGATAGTTCGTATGAAACTGGGGTGCCATCAGCATAGGTGGCATAAGTTCCATCAGGTGTATAGTTCACCGAAACATCTGTAATAGCAGCAACCTTCCACAGTGGTAGGTTTGGATTTGGTTTACCTCCCTGCATAAAAGTAACCTGACAAAGACCAGGGACTCCAATGTAGTTAGCATTAGATTGTCCATCAAGTCCATCAGCAGAGGGTTGTCCGTCCGTTCCTTCTCCTTCAGAAGGTTCCTTGGAGAATCCTTTTAGGAAGTTGTTACTGAAGTCAAGTTGTGAGTCAGCGGTTGCTCCAAGAGTAGGCAAGGAAACGTGCTTAAAGTTTCCAATAATTTGTTTGATGATCTTTGACTCAGCAGGATTTCTAGGAGACATCTTAAACTTCAGGGTGAAGTTTCTAAGATTAAATCCTGTGAACATCAGTTCAGTGTTGGGGTTGAGTACAACACCAGCAACACCCTGTAGTACATCTTCTGTCGATACACCAGCACCACCAAGACCACCAGGCATATTATTAATCAGACCTGATAGTGCTTCAGCACCCATGGTAGCGCCACCACGTGCTGCTCTACTGATCATTGACTTCACAGCAGAGGCGGCAGCACCACCCTGCCCTTGATTAAGAGAACCAGCAGTTGCTAGAACATCTGCTGCTGTGTTGGTGAATGTCTTTCCACTCCAGTCAGTACCATAACCCGTAGAAATATCCTCGGGCATGTACATCATGATAACAGGAGCACCTTGGTATGCTTCATACTGTACGCTATTATACCTGTTGTATGTTTGAGCACCAGTTAAGGAATCATACGAGGTTTCTGCTTCCTCTCCCTCAGCAGATATACTAGTTGTAGATCTATTGGTTTTAAATGGTCCTGTATATTTCCAGAAAGAAAACCGCACGTAATCATGATGAGTATCAAAAGCGATGTTTGGATACCTAAGTTGTTTGCTGTTGTCTGCTTGACCCGCTTTAAAACTAGATAATAAGTTAAGCGTTTCTTTTTTAACTTCTGCTGGTGTTTCTTCTGCCATTAGGTTACCATTTGTTTGCTGTTTGGATGTCCGTACCCTTCTATAACTCTACGACCTTTGATGTTATCGTAGAAGGTTTCGTTGGTCTCATCCCAGACATACTCTTTATCGTATGGGAATAGATGACCGTTTACATTTCTAACAAAGTCTTCAGTCGGTAGCAGAATAGCGGTGTCCCATTCAGCTGATGCAAGATCAAGATACAACCCATCTACATGGTTATGTAGATATTTATGGAAACATTTCTTGGGTATGTTAATTCTGCCATTCAATAAATTTTTAATGACACCAATTCTTCTCTTCGGTGCCATGTAATGTAGGTTGGCACCCCAAAACTCGACAGCATTAGACTTTAGAACATAAACTAAAGGATTCTTGTCGTAGTAAGGCAACCACTTCATCTTTGCCTTGTATTCAAACATGTATAGGTGTCCCGTCACAGCATATGTTCTCAGTATATTCTCATCTTCTTCTGAGTTGGGGGCACCTCTATCTTTTCTTTCTGAGTCGATGTATCTTGATAGATCTTTGCCGTAAGCACTAGCAACATCTTTTACTGCTGCTCTGTACCATGACAATGATTTCTTTTCTCCCCCAGTCTTCTCAGTGATTCTTTCAAAGAGAGTTTTGTATCCAGGGTTTTTGTTAACTTTATTTCTTTGTATGTCTCTAAATCCAGTTGCCATTGTTAGACTCCTAGGTGATCTTCGGTGAGGATTAAAAATTTCATCTGCCTGTCCTCACAGAAGTCCTGAGCAGCGTCCCATTTGGCACGGTTCTTAGCGAACGTCAGTACATCTCGTTTCCAAGAGGCAGTTTTACGTTTTGGTTTATCATTCGGTGGTTTAGTTTGCTTTTTAGGTTTGACCTCTATTAGGTATTTGGACAGCGTACCAGACTTAGACTTGACTTTGATATAGAAGTCTGGATAGTAACGATGGACTCTTCCATCAGTAGGACAACGATAAGGAATGATTACTTCCTCACTGCCCCACTCAACTATGCTATTGTTCTGATCACAGAAATACATGAACTTCCTTTCCCATAGAGAACGGTAGATAATCCTAGTAGGATTCCCTTTGTACTTCGATGGGTTAGTTGGTTTATAGATTCCAGAATATGCCATGATAAATATAGTTGGACCAACTATCTTTATTTAGCGTGGACGTAAGTAGTAGCAAGGGATCTATCAAGACATTTATTGAGACGATTGCCGAGCAAGGTGGTATGTCTTTCAGTAATAACTTCGATGTGGAGTTCAGATTTAGATCTCCTACTGAAGAGAAGGACGGGAACAAAGGATTGATACAAAGATTCAAGGACATGAATCTTAAGATAGATGTGAATTCTTTGGGCACCGATGACGTGACATCAAAAGCATCCGACAGTACATTGCTTAGGATGATGTGTGAAGAGGCACAGTTGCCTAACGTACAAGCAATGACAGGTACTACAACAGGTATCAGACAAGGTGAAGGTGCTGTTAACTATGCTCACACTAAAATGTACACCGACTTTCAGTTGGGGTGGATGTGTGACGCTAACCTGACACCACTTAAATTCTTGAACGCCTGGTACACTTACATGTTTGGTGAGTTTACTATGGGTACTCCAGCAACGGAAGACAGTGAGTCAGGGAATCCAAAAGAAATCTATGATGGTAACAACTTATCAGTAGCAGCTCAACCACTCGGACCACTCAAGGCTAAGGCAGCCGCCGAGCAGGCAGGAAGAAACCGAGCAGTTAAGTTAAGATACCCCGATCAATATCAGTGTGACATTGTTATCACCAAGACAGAGAAGGGTGCCAACGCTCCGAACGAAAGAGCATCAGTTATCTACACCATGGTAGACTGTTTCCCTTATGCTATCGATGCTGTGCCTCTATCCTATGGAGCGTCACAAGTTACTAAGGTGACTGCTAACTTCTACTACAGCAAGTACACCATCATGTATAATGACATCAGACAATTCAAAGGTGCTAATTTCACACCTCAAAATTGACTTTTCGATTACATGAATTTGGAAAAAAATTTCCCGCTATTTTTTGGGTCAAAAAGTCGATCTAAATAAATATACGATTTGAATTTATATTCATGCCATTACCAAGTTTGAGTGTTCCAACTTACGAGTTGAAACTGCCTTCCACTGGGAAGACTATTAAGTATAGACCATTTCTAGTTAGAGAAGAGAAACTTCTTCTTCTTGCTATGGAATCTGAAGATGAGAAACAGATTGAAGATGCTGTAAAAGATATTCTTAAAGCATGTATCCAATCTAGAGGTATCAAACCAGAACAGATGGCAACATTTGACCTGGAGTATTTGTTCTTGAAAATTAGATCAGTATCTGCTGGTGAAGATATCAAGATGAATCTAACATGTATGGATGATGGTGAGACTGAGGTCTCAGTTACTATCAACATCGATGATATCGAAGTCAAGAAACCTGAGGGACATAACAATAAGATCTTGCTTCAAGATGATGTGGGTCTTGTTATGAAGTACCCAGGACTGAATCAGTTTGTTAACATCACCCTACTCAACAAAGATGTAGAGGGTACTGAAGAACTCTTTAATGTTGTTGCTAGTTGTGTAGATCAGATCTTCCAAGGCGAAGAGGTTTGGGAGTGTACAGATCTAAAGCAAAAAGAAATCGTTCAGTTTCTTGAGGGTATGACACAGCAGCAGTTTGAAAAGATCCAAGAGTTCTTTGAGACCATGCCTGTACTAGCACACGATCTAAAAGTAACCAACCCAAACACTGGAGTTGAATCTACCTATGTCTTGGAGGGTCTACAAAGTTTTTTCGGGTGAGCATGTTCTACAATACTCTAGAGAACTATTATAGGACCAACTTCTCCCTCATGCAGCATCATAAATATAGCTTGACAGAGATTGAAAATATGATGCCTTGGGAGAGGACAGTGTACGTTTCCCTATTGAATCAATTCATTAAAGAACAAGAAGATCAAAGGAAACTACAAGAATCACAACGTCGATGAATCCCGAAGACCTCACTGACAATAACGAACCTCTAGAGGAAGAAGAAATTCCTGTAGAGATAGAGGTTGTTGAAGTTGAACAAGATGGAGAAGACGACCCGATTAAGGTTCAAATTGAGGCACCATTTGAACCACCACTGCTAGCACCCCGAAGAATCAGGGTCCCTAGAAATCCTAGACTGATCAAAGTTCCTAGACAAGAGAGACAATCCACTGCCGACAGAATGGCGGCGGCGTTTGACTCTAACATGTTAGAACCTCTGCTAGAGGCGATACGTAATCCATCAACAGCACCTGCTCCTACACCTAGACCTAGGAAGCAACTCAAAGTATTATCACAGAAGAAGAAAGCAGTTAAGTATGCTTTCGACTCCGAAGATCCATGGAAAGCGAAGACTCTTTCAGGATTTATCGGTCTTAAATTAAAGAGAACATATAACCGTGCTGCTGTAGCGAGAAGAGCAGCAACAGATGCTGGTGCAGATACCAGCAAGACAAATTATTTCCTCAAGGCAGCAGCGTTTGAGTTTGGTGGAGATAGAGTAGCAAGAGCGAAAGGTAGGTTCTCTAAGAAACCAGCAGCAGTAAATGATCCTGCTCTCAATGCTGACCAGAGATACATGGCAGGTGTTGACACAACACCAGCTGGTCCAGAGCAGGGTGAACTATTCAACACAGTTGAGTATGAGAAGAGTGTCAAAGGATCCTTCGCCAGACTTGACAAGAAACTACGTAGTGTACTGAGTAGTAAGAAAGGTACACCTCAACCAAAATTTGATAAGATCTCTAAACTTGCTAGCGATATTAAAGAATCGCTTGTCAAGAATAACAAACAGCAAGAGAAAAATAATAAGGTTCAACAAAAGCAATTAGATCTCCTCCAAGATAGCGTCAATGATGCTGAGATGGCAGCGAAAGCTGCTGCTATGAGAGAAGGTGAGGATCTTAGTGGTCTCGAACAAACAAACAATCCATACAGAGAAACCCCTCATGGGGATCAATTTAAACTACCTAGAATTCCTAGG
>Ga0163109_10003320_pt1 | contig 12284 bp, 10 predicted proteins | sample CRUFie1St13metaG_FD_108704 | JGI IMG/M metagenome (GOLD analysis project Ga0163109, IMG submission 108704) | Marine microbial communities from the Costa Rica Dome - CRUD Field 142mm St13 metaG | ecosystem: Environmental > Aquatic > Marine > Oceanic > Photic zone | place: Costa Rica: the Eastern... | reverse complement strand
AGTATTTCTATATGGAGTATGGAAGGCGCGGTTGAGAGTGGTAAAATAACTAGTAATCTTATTTTATCTAAGTATAAATTACAATTATGTGATTATCATAAACATCAATCTAATTTATTAATTTGTTTATTAAAAGAAAGTGATTTTTTGGTAAAACTAGTTTTAGTGATTTTAATTTTATTTATGTATAATAGAAAAAAATAATTATGTATATATATATGAAACTTAAAATTAATTATAATTTAGTTAAGAAATATCAAACAGGTGGTGGTTCAGAAATACATTGTTATTTATGTGGAGCTCCTGTTCATAATCATAGTATGTATAAATTAAATAATTATAAGAAATATAAAAAATTTATATATGATAATTTAATTGATGTTGATGGAATGGCACAAGATAAAGATAGTAATACTAAATTTGATGTAACATACAGTATTTATAAGAATCTACCTGAAAAAATATTAAAAGAAATATATAAAAATATTGAAAATCTTGAGAAAAAAAAAAAATATCAATGGCTAAACAATGTACTTTTACTACATTGGTCTGGAAAAATATTAAAAATTGATAAAGATAAGAGCGATTATTGGGATCGAGTTTTTTTTGATGATTCAGGTATCCAACAAAGTATTAATGGACATAGTTTTATAGTACATAATGATTGTTATAAAGTTACAAAAACTAAATATGGTGATTATACTGCTTTAAATTTGAAAGTTTGTTTAGACGGAGAAAATAAATGTTTTTATCCTGATTATAAATTTTTAAATAAATACATTGAACCTGATTATGATTGGCTTGAATATTTTGATGATAATAATATTGATTATGTATTAGAAAGTCCTTTAAAAAATTTAAAAAATAAAAAAAGAATTCTTAATATTGATCATAAAATTACTAAAGAAATCAATCCTATATTGATAGAATTTTTATCAATTTATAAAAATAATAATAATAAAATTCCAAATAGAGGATATAAATGGATGTATTCTATTCCAGATTTTTATGACTATAATATATTTAAAGATGATATGATATATTTTGAAAATGTAATTAATAAATCTTATAAAAAAATAGATAAAAAAAGAGAAAATAGACCAAGTCCTTCTGATTCAGCTACATTATATAAAGTTGGATATAAGAAAAAAGGTAATGATGGTAATATTTACGAAGTAGTTGTTAATAAAAATAACATTAAAAGGTGGAAAAAAATATAATTTATTTATATATATATATGATTTATAAATACAAAATTATTTATAGTAATCTTAATAAATCTAAAATGCTTAAAGGAGGAACACAATCAACTTCTAGTTCAACAACTTCTTCATCAACAACTTCAACAACAACTTCTTCATTAATTGATAAACATGATTTATTTTCTATGTATCAGTTAATATTAAATTTAAATTTGAGTTTAAGAGCAGTTATAGGTGCAGTTAGAGAACCAATTAGAGATGATGGTGTAGATGATAATTATGAAAGAATAAATAAGAATAGACAAAATAATGAAAAATTTAATATATTTTTTGATATTAATAATGATTTTAAATATTTTAAAGATATTAATTTATATACTGTAAATATCGATTTTAATAATATCGATTCATACAATTTATTTTTTAATAATGAAGAAATGAATTTAAAATATAATGAAATAGCTTTTGAATATAGTACAGTTAAATTTTTTCATTCAGTTAATGATTATTTTAATCTAATTAAAAAATTGTTGGATGTTTTAAATTATGAAGGTAAATTATTTATTCCATTAAAAACTTCTCATTCTGGTGGTAAGAATATAATTATAGGAAATAATAATGAGCTTATAAATCCATATAATAATTTAAATAGTAATGTTGTATTAAATCCTCGTTATAGAGAACTTAATATAAAATTTAATGAATTATTTAATACATTAAATATAGATGATTTTATTTTGCATGATGATAAAACTTTTATTTTATCTGATAATAAAAAATATGAAATTCAATCAGAAGGATATAAATATTCATTAGAAGAAATTATTATAAGAAAAAATGATATTATCTATTTTCCAAATAAAGATTATTTTAAAGATTTATTTAAAGAAAGATTACTTTATACTATAGATGATTTTAATACCAAATATGAATTTATCGAGGAACCTTATCCTTTTGAACCAAGAGATTATTTAAAAGAACAAAATCATAATGAACCTTTTATTGTAATTAGAAAAAAATAAATATATATATATATATAATGAAAAATCATATTCAAAATTATTATACAATGGTAAAATTTGCACACGTTCTATTTAATGGACCACTACTTATATATATAGGATTCTTTAAACCAACAAATATTTGGATCTATTATCTATTATTATTAATATCAATTTACTTATTTTACATGAGCATTGAACACATTGTTAAACAAAAAGCATATAAATGGATTTATATACACTTATCTATTATCGCACCTTTATTACTTTATACTTCATATTTAGGAATCACAGAACAAAAAATTCCTAGATATATATTCTCATTTATAAGAGCATTAGGCTTCGGCGCATTTGGTTTACATTTAGGTGATTTATATAAAGTTTTCAATAAATAATTGAAAAAATAATATTTATAAATATAATTATTTATATATATATACAATGACATCTTATAACTTATTTATTTTTAGAAGAGATTTAAGATTATCTGATAATGTTGGACTAAATTATGCTATGAATAATTATGAAAATATAATTCCACTATTTATTTTTACTCCTGAACAAGTTTCTGATAAAAATAAATTTAAATCTAATAATGCAATTCAATTTATGATCGAATCACTTAAAGAATTAAATAATGAAATTAAAAATTATAATTCTAAATTATATATATTTAAAGGAGATAATGAAACTGTTTTAAAGAAAATATTTAAGAAAGTTAAGGTTGATAATGTTATATTCAATATGGATTACACGCCATATGCGTTAAAGCGTGATAAGGAGATAAGTAATTTATGTGAAAAAAACGATATTAATTGTGTAATAAAGGAGGATTATTTGTTAAAGCCTATTGGTACGATGTTAAAGAGTGATGGAGATCCGTATACTGTATATACCCCGTTTAAGAATAATGGGCTAACTGTAGGGAAGATAGATAAGCCTAGTAAAGATAGAGTAAAAAATTTAGTAAAAACGAGTAAGTTAAAAAGTGAAGATTATATAGATTATGAAGTTAATGAGAATATATTAGTTAATGGAGGAAGAAAAAATGGTTTAAGTCAGTTATCTAAAATTAAAAATCAGACTAAGTATAATACAGATAGGAATACATTAAGTATCGAAACTTCATTATTATCAGCTTATATAAAATTTGGTTGTATATCAATTAGAGAAGTATATTGGAAGATAATTGATAAACTTGGTAAAAATAATACTTTGATATCACAATTATTTTGGAGAGAATTTTACTATTATATAGCATATTATTTTCCAAAAGTTTTAAAAGGTAAAAATTATAATGAAAAATATGATGATATTGAATGGACTAAAAGTAAAAAAAACTTTGAGAAATGGTGTAATGGTGAAACAGGATATCCTGTAGTTGATGCTGGAATGAGAGAAATGAATCAAACTGGTTATATGCATAATAGAGCAAGATTAATTACTTCAAATTTTTTGAATAGGATGTTAGGTATGGATTGGAGATTAGGTGAAAAATATTTTGCTACAATGTTGACAGATTATGATCCTTCAGTTAATAATGGTAATTGGCAATGGATAGCTTCAACAGGAGTAGATCCCAAACCGTACTTTCAAAGATTATTTAATCCAATAATTCAGAGTGAGAAATTTGATAAGAATTGTGAGTACATTAAAAAATGGATTCCAGAGTTAAAGGATATTCCAGCAAAGGATATTCATAACTGGGAATCTAAGCACAAATATTATGATGTTATGGAAATAGGTTATTTTGAACCAATAGTTAAGTATAAAAAAGCACGAGAAGAAAGTGTTAAAATGTATAGAAAAGTTTTATAAATTAAATATATATATATGAGTAAATTTATTATTTTAGAAAAAGAATATAATAATTATAAAACTATTAATAATATTATTGATTTATATAAATCAGATGTAAAAAATATTAAATATTTTGAAAATGCTATTGAAAGATTTATTTTAGCTAGATGTCAAATTTATGATCCGCCATATGGATTTCATTATATTGATAAAACAAAAGAAATGCCTATTATTAAAATTTTATTTAAAGAACTCAATAAAAAAAAAGATATGTACAAATTTGATATAAAAAAAATGGTTAATGATATATTAAATATTATTCAAAATAATGCTAAAATTAATAACTCTATAAAAACATCCGATCAAAATAATAAACCACAAATTAATGATAATGTTATTATGTATAAAGATTTCTTATATAAATTAAATCAAAAAGATACTAATTTACTTAAAAAAACTAATTTAATTAATTTCACTATATGCTTACTAAGATACAAATCTATACTATCTAAAGGACAACATTGTGCACTACCTCAAAGTACTTATGATATATTATATAATAAATATAATTTTAAAGTTGAAGGTTTCTCATCTCCATTTAACTCTAGACTTAATAAATATGATGATACTTATATTGGATCATTATTTTATGAAATTGATAAGTATTTTGGTAGTATAGGTAAATTTAGTTTAGTTAATATTCTAGATGATAAAATAAAAGGTAATTGGATGGTAAATCCACCATTTATTTCTGAATTATTAACAGAAACAGCAGAAATTATATTAGAAGGATTAGATAAACTAACTTTTAATAGGACTTTTATTTTTATGATGCCTTATTGGGATGATAATGAGGGGTTAATTAAATTGAGAGAGAGTAAATATCATCATAAGTCAATTATATTACCTAAATTTGACAGTTATATAGAATGTGATGATAAAAAAATAAAAACTCAATCAGATACTATTTTGATAGTAGTTACAAATGATAATACATTTAGTATAGATGATAAATTAATTATTAATTCTGCAAAATATTGAAATGTATATTATTTTATATAAAGTAATATATATATAAAAATATGACATCTATTAAACAAGAAGACTTTCCTTATAGAAATATTATTTACAAAAATAAAAAAGAAGTTAAAATAGAAACTATTAAACCACTAAAAAAATTTGATGAAGAACGTAAACCACCTGGAGTGTGGTATGGAATAAAACATCACTGGGCTGAATTTATTGATGTTTCTAGTTCAAATAATATTTATAAAATAAAAAATTTATTTAAATTAAATTTAAATAAAAATTCGTTTACTAATATTGATAAACCTAATAAAAATAAAATTTTAGTATTAAAAAAAGTTAGTGATTTTGTTAAATTTACAAATAAATATAAAGATTCAACAAAAAATAAAATAAAGTGGTCTGATGTTATGAAAGATTATGGTGGTATTGAAAACCCAAAAATAATATATAATTTACATAATTGGAAGTTTGCTGATATCAAAAAAGATTATAGTGAAATAGAAGCATGGTATTATGGGTGGGATGTGCCTAGTGGAGTTATTTGGAATAATAAAGTACCTCATGAGATTAAAAAGTTAATTTAATTTTATATTACAAAATTATTATTTGAAAAATAATTTATATATATATATATATATGTATAACTTTAAAGTAAAATACCAAAATGCAGGTAAACCAAATAAAAAAAAAACAAACCAAAAAAATTCTGATAAAAAAAATACTCCTACTGGAACAGCTAATACTCCAGTAAAATCTACTACTGATCCAAAAAAAAAACCTATTGGAATAGCTAATACTCCAGTAAAATCTCCTGATGCTAAACAAGACCAAAAAAAATCTGATCAAAAAAATACTCCAGTAAAATCTCCTGATGCTAAACAAGACCAAACAACATCTAAAACAAATACTCCTACTGATAATAAAGCAAAACTTCCTGTACCAGCTAACACTCCTAATGATCCAAAAAAAACTTCTGAAGTAAAACCAACTTCTGAAAATACTTCTGAAGTAAAACCAACTTCTGAAAATACTTCTGAAAAAGATGATGATATCGCAGAGAGAATTAATACTATACTTAAAACTGCAGTTGAAGAGATTAAAGTAATTCAAGAAGTAGAAAAAAAACAAACTGAAGACTTAAAAAAGCAAATAGCTAAATTAGAAAAACAACTTAGTGAATTGATGAAACTCTCAGAAGCACAAAAAGCTAAGCTCAAAACTAATAATACAACTTTAGAAAAAAAAGAAACTGAACTTAAAAAATTAGAAGGAGAAATTGAAGAAAGAAATACTAATAAATTAAAATTACTAGATGAAATTAGAGGTTTATCAGAAGAAATAAAAAAAACAGATCCTAAAGAGATTGAAATTGATAATTTAGAACTACAAATACAGAAATTAAAAGGTGTTCTTACAGTAGAAGAATCAGAAGATAATCTTGTTAATGAAGGACTAAGTAAAATAAAAGTATAATAGATGACAGTTTAAAAATTATAAGTTTGATGATATAATAAAATAGAAAGTTATTATTATATATATATTATGAATAGTGTTATTTAAAAATATAAAGCATTTTATAAGATTAATAAATTAATTTAGTTTTTTTTATTTTATATATATATATGTATAAATTTAAAATAAATTATCAAACAGGTGGTGCAGTTCAAAAACCTGTTTCAAATTTAAATAAGGATTCTATTGATAAAATAGAAAAAGATATTAAAGAAAATATTAATAATTTAAAAGGTATTCTTGAAACAGAAGAATTAGAAACTAAGAATATAACTAGTAAATTAAATGAAATAAATTTAAAAATCGATTCTTTAAAATCAAATATAAATACTGATTTACAAAGTAATTTAAGTAAAAAAAAAGAGGAATTAATTAAATTTAAAAATGAAATTAGTTCTTTTACTCAAGATACTAAAAATAAAAATGAAAAATTAATTACATTAGAAAATGAAATTAAGAAATTTAATGAAGATACTAAAAAGAAAAATACAGAAATAACTATGTTACAAAATTATATTAAAAATAAAAATACAGAATTAAGCACATTACAAAATAAAATTAATTCTCTTACTCAAGATATTGAAAATAAAAATACTGAATTAAATAATTTAAAAAATGATATTACTTCTCTTACTGAAAATATTGAAAATAATAATACAGAAATAAATACATTAAAAAATGAAATTACCTCTTTTACTGAAAATACTAAAAATAAAGATGCAAAATTAAAAACATTACAAAATGAAATTATCGAAATAGAACAAAAAATAGAAAAATCAAATCAAGAACTTAAAAAATTACAAAGTGAAAAAGAACAATTAGAAAAACAAATAAAAGAAGAAGAAAAAGATGATTCTTATATAGAAGAAAAAATGAATAATATTCAAAAAATAATACAATCATAATAACCAATCTGATTTCCATTTTATAACATCAATCCATTTTACATAATTATCTGTCTTTAACTTTCCATAACCACTTATACAAAACATACTTGATATTTTATGATATCCATTTAATATCAAGTCATGATAATTTCCATCATCCGAAGCTACTGTAACAAAAGTTATATAACCTTTATTATCATCCTTTTTATATCCTCTACCTGTTACAATTAAACCTTTGAACTTACCATATTTAATTTTTCCATCTTTACAAATTGACTTGTTATCCACCTTATGACGCTTAGTCAAATTTACCCAGTATTCTTCATAATACATTCCAGATATAAAATTTTCTGTTGTCCAATATCCATAATTTAATAACTGATCTATTCCCCTATCATAAACTTTTTTCTCTTTTTTGTTCGGATACATTACATCATCCTTTAACGTATATGGCTTTTTTCCTGGTATTATTTTTAATCCACACTTTATCGCCTCTCGATAATGCACCCACTTCCTATAACTGGAATTACAATTATTAATCGTTGAAAACCAAAACTGTTTCGTATTATTTACTTTATTATATGCTAATGCATACACTAACTGTGCATAAGAATACGCATGAGATTTACAAAATGAATAATACTCTAACTGCTCTAATCTAGTTATTATCTCTTTCTTATAACTATCATCTAAATTTTTATTACCCAATAACCTCATAAACTCTCTCTTCTTAACTTTGTTATTCTTTGAAAACGCTCTCCTATAATTATCCGCTGTACTATCATTACACTTTAACAACCTTTTTATAAACATCGTCGCATCATCATCAAATATTATGTAATTATTTGTATTATACTTATACTCATTATAATCTTTTAAAAACTCCGCTTTCTGAAAGTTTTTCGATGCTGCTGGTCTTATTAAAGCTAAAGCAATCGCTATCTCCTTTATACTCCTAGGTGACATAATTTTAAATACCTTCATCATAGCCCTTGATTCTGAATGAGTTAACCCTATATTCTCACCATTACTAAATAACTCAAAAGTCCTCTCATCACTTATATCATACTCTATTATAGGCTTGTCACTTATATCACATAATTGACTTAAACCTCTATTAGATAAAATATCTATTTTTATCATATTGGCATCTTCAACTTGATCCTTATTTAACCAAATTTGTTTTCCTTTAAAACATTTATCAATATCATATTCTTTCAATAATAAATTATCAGGAACATTATTTTTAAATATAACTATTCCACCACAATGTAGCGAATAACATCTTAATTTACCTAATAACTCTTTAGCTCTTTTTTTTACATTATCTATTTTTTTATCATCATCAAAGATTTCATTTAATTTATAATCTCTAGGTACAAATTTTCTATAACCTTCATTTCTTATCGCTTCTCTTAATGCTGATTTTTCTTTATAAATAATATGATTTGATATCCTCGCTACTTTGTTCTCCCAATTATTAAAAATTTTTTTATATATTTCATCTCGAATATTTGAAGGAAAATCTATATCAATGTCAGGTATTGATTCTCTGTCTTTGTGCATAAATCTAGATAATGCAATATTTTCTTTGATCGGATCAATATTTGTTATACCCATTAAATAACATAATAAACAAGAACCGGCTGATCCTCTTATAATATGTGGAATTCCTTTAGATAATTGTAAAATTTCATAAACTTGATAAAAAACTTCTTCAAAATTAAAATTTAATATTAATTCGAACTCTTTAACTAAACGATCAACATATTTTTTGTCATTATAAATTTCTCTTGATAATGTTTTTATTAACAAAATAATACTTTCATTATTAATTATTTTATTATCACAATAACTATTTATTATCCTTAAATTATTATTAAATAACTCATCATTATAAAATATTTTTTTCTCTTCTGATAAATTATTTAGTGATTCTTTTTTTAACTTATACTCTTCCATTTTCAAATATTATTATCTTTATTTGTTTAAATATAATAAAATATTTTAAAATAAAAAATATACATTTAAAATTAATTATATTGGTGGTAATTTAAAATACAAATCTGGAACAAATAATATTTTAGAATGGTGGCCATCTGATCATTTCGGTTTAGTATGTGAAATAAATTAATAAATTAAATAATTATATGATATAATTATGATAATAAAGAAATTATTAATTAATTTTTATATAAAAAAATTGAAAAAAAAAAATACTAACCACATATTAATTAAAATAACATTAAACTTATAAAAATGAACAATCAAACATTTATTAGATCCTATTGTTTTAATAGTTGTAAAGAATTTGAAAAATTTATTGATAAATCTAGATATAATTTATCAATCAATAAATTACTAATTAATAAAAATGTTAATTTAGAATATTTTGAAAAATTATTTAATAAATTAATCACTTTTAATTTATCTTGTTTAACTATACAAAATATAATTTTGACAGAGGAAATAACCGAATTATTTATTAATTATTTAAAAAATGTTAATACCCTGGATTTTATAGGGTTTGTTAATATTGATAATAAAGATTATATAGACTCAATATGTGAAGTCTTAAAAAATAATTCAAATTTAAAACACATCAAATTTAATAAAATTGATTTCAATAACAATTGTACAAAACTTAGAGATATAATTGATCAATGTAGTGGATTAAAATATTTAGATATTGATAATTGTAATATTAATTCAAATGATTGTATTTTAATTGGTCAATCATTAAAAATTAATCAAAATTTAAAAAAATTATTTATGGAAAATAATAATTTAAACGATATTAGTATTAAAAATATTATTAAAGGAATTTCAGAAAATAATAATTCACAAATACAAACTTTATCCATTATAAATAATAATATTACTCGTTTACCATCTGAATGTGTACAATGTACAAATTTAAAATATTTTTATTATTATAATAATCCAATTGATTATATTCCTTTAAATATTAATAACTGGATAAGATCTTTTCAAAAAAGTCAAAATCAATATATATACCATGATAAACAAAACGTACATAATAGAAAAATTCAAAAATGTATAGTTCAATCTTATAATAGGATTATAAATATTAGTCAACCTAAATTTTCATCTGAAGAAATAATTGATGTTATTAAAAATGATAATATACTCACTGATCAATGTAAAAATTTAATACTAAAATATTCAGAAAATTTAGATTTACATAGTGTTTTACATATTACATTCAAACAAGCTCTACAATACGTATTTACACGTATTGAAATTAATGAAAATAAAGATGATATTAAACAAATTCTAAATAAAGAAATGGAAGATTCTAAAGGTTTATGTTTTACTGGAAGAATATCTAGATTAATTAATTGTTTAACATCAATTGATCCACTTGTAAATATTAATATTATTAATATTAATGATTTATTCAATCATATAGGTATACAACTAATTAATAAAAATATTTATTCAATTGAAAAACATAAACTTGAATTTGAAAATGAACTTAAAAATAACGGATATGAATTTAATAATAATTTTAAAAATGAAATTAATTCTAAATATTATTCTGAAATTAAATCTTTTTATGAAATATTTTCTGAAAAGTAATATTTTATTATTTTTTATATATATATATATATGTTAGATATTGATAATAATATTTTACAAAATAAAAAATATATATTTAAAATTGACTATACTGGTGGTGGTAAAAATAAAAAAATTAATAAAAATAAAAATAAAAAAAGTAATCAATCACGAAATTCTAATCTTTCTAAAGTGCAATCACCTATATCAAAATCAGAATCTTCTACATCAAAATCAAAATCAGATTCTTCTACATCAAAATCAAAATCAAATGAAAATACAAATAATTTACTAAAAAGCGTATCTATTTATGAGATAAATCAAGATTTAATAGAAAAACAAAAACTTGAAGAAAAAAAAAATCAAATTTTAGAAGAACTTAGAATAAATAATCTATTGTTTGATAAAAATTTTAATAAATACAAGACAATTAAAAAAAATAATTTAACTTCTGTATCTACATCTACATCTCTAGAAAGAGACAAACCTTCTTTTGCGTTTGAAGATCCTGAAGATTTAGTAAATTATCAACTAGATAAAATTCATTCTTATAAAAGTAAATTTTGCAAATTTTTTTTATTCGAAAATCTCCAAAAAAAATATTACGAATTCTATCGTTCTTTAAGATATTATTTACAAAATTATGGAGATTACACATTATTCGAATATAATGTTCTCTTTACATATAATAGAAACACTTTTAATAAAAATAGTACATATAATAAAAAAAATAAAAAAATTACAAGAAATTTTACTTTATATGAATATGATATATTTGATTTTATTGATGATCGTAATTTATCTGAAGAGCAATTTTTTAATAAATATTTTGATAATTTGTTTACTAATTATTTCAGTAAATTAAATGAAGATCAATATATTTTTTATTTAAGTATATTTGAAAATTTATTAAAAGGTAACAAAGTAGATGAAAATTATAATTTTGTAATAGAAAGATTTAATGATATAAAAAAAAACACTACAAAAAATATAAATCCAACAAGTGGATTAAGAAAAGTATTCTCAATGATTAAAGTTTTTGAAAGTATTATATTTTTTTATGAATCCGTTAAAGATATTAATAATTTTTATAAGCATGATAAAAATAATTTATTAGATGAATTAAATAATCCAAAACAATATATTACATTAAAAGAAAATTTCGAAAACAATGAATTTGAAAAAATAAATGATATAATAATAAATAATTCAAATACTAAGATTTTACATTTCAAGCATAAAGATAATTTTTATATAATCGACTGTGATCT
>Ga0163109_10003319_pt1 | contig 12287 bp, 19 predicted proteins | sample CRUFie1St13metaG_FD_108704 | JGI IMG/M metagenome (GOLD analysis project Ga0163109, IMG submission 108704) | Marine microbial communities from the Costa Rica Dome - CRUD Field 142mm St13 metaG | ecosystem: Environmental > Aquatic > Marine > Oceanic > Photic zone | place: Costa Rica: the Eastern... | reverse complement strand
GGAGATAATATAAGTTAAGTATGTTAATAGAATCAATAAAAGAAAAGCTAGGTGAGTTATCATCTTGGTCTGGTGGGGCTTTTATTGGAACAGGAATACTAATTTTACTTGGTAGTCCTATACTTCATTTAGTGGCATATGCTGCTATAATTTATGGTATATATTTAATTTTTAAAAAAGGTTAGTGAATTATGTTTGGTAGTGTTAGAGTGATAATCATGGCAGTAGTATTCATCGGCATCTCTGGTGTTGGTGTATATGTCATGAAACTTCGCTCTGACAATGCCATTCTACAAGCCAATCAAATTCAATTAGAACTTTCAATCGAATCACAAAAACAAGTGATTGCAAAACAAAAAGAAGACTTCGGTAAAATTCTTGAAGCAAATAAGAAGATGAATACTTTAGTCAATAATCTACAAAAAGATATTAATGCATTAGATAAAAGATTTAACAAAGGGGCAAGAGACTTTGGTAAACTTGCAAAAGAAAAACCAAAACTTGTAGAAAAATTAGTCAACAGAGGTAGTGAAAGAGCAGGCCGATGTGTTGAGATTGCTGGTGGTTCACCTTTAACAGAAAAGGAAATCAACGCAACAAAGAAAAGTGAAATCAATACAGAGTGTCCTAGTATAGCTAATCCAAATTATGAACCTTATTAGTGGAATATTAATTGCTGGTTTCTTAACATTGTCTGGTTGTAGTTCAATCAAACAATTAGATATCTTTACTATGGAAGTAGAAAGAGAACCTCTTGCATTAGAAAAACCAACAATTCAAGAGTTAGAAAAATTAAAATGGATTATTATTACATCTGAAAATGCAGATGAAGTATTTAAGAAAATGAAAGAACAAGGAATCGACCCTGTAATATTTGGATTGAGTGATAATGACTTTCAGTTACTTGCAAAAAACTTTGCACAAATTAGAGCTCACATGATGAAATTAAATGTTATGATAGATGAGTACAAAGATTACTACGAATCTGATGTTATAAATAATGATAAAGAAAAAGAGGTAAAAAAATAATGGGTTCATTTAATGGTTTTTTAGATGCAAAATTTATACCACCAAGAAATTGGTCACTAGATGCTCCACTTAAATTCAAATCTGAATTATTATCTAAAGGTGATAGAGAGTTATTAGTTGAGTGTGGAATACAAGTTACAAAAACAACAAACACAATTACAGTTCCAAAAGGATATGTTACAGATTTAGCATCTGTTCCTAGAATTTGTTGGTCATTTATTGCACCCTTTGATGTTGCAAGAGCAGCTGTAGTTCATGATATCATGTATGAAAAAATAAATGGTGCATTTAAAAAAGGAATTATAGAATCTAAAAAAGAGAGAGAAATATATAGAAAAATAGCTGACAATATATTTTTAGAAGGTATGTTATCAGCTGACCCAGCTGTATCAAAAGTAAAAATTAAATCTGCATATTGGGCAGTTAGAATATTTGGTCGTTGGGCTATTAACAGTTCTGCTCCTAGAAAGGGTATTTAAAATGTGGGAAATGATTGAGAGAATGGCAGATGACCGCCTGTGGATATATACAGGTATTGTTGGAGCACTACTCGGTGCTGCTTTTTTAGCATACTTTAAAGATACAAGAATGGGATTGTGGATGTATTCTAAGTTCGATGCAACTCTAGATTTTTTAGTTGAAAGGTGGGGTTGGACTTGGTTCGAACAAGATGATAATGCTTGGCGTAAAAGATATCCAAAGATTACAAAAAAAATAGATGAAATGGAAAAAGAAATAAAATCTCTTAAAAGGAAAATAAAATAATGGCTGTAACAGATATAGAATTAGATGTAGAACTTCTTAAAAAAGAAGTAGATGACATGAAAAAAATTCATGGTCGTTTGGATACTGCTATCACAAAGATAACAGATGTATCTAATTGTATTAATCGTATGTTGGCAGTTCATGAAGAAAAGATATCTCAACAAGAAGAAGTACAGATTAGACAGGCTGCAGAATTTACAAATGATGTGAAAGAGTTACATTCTAGAATCACTACAAGTACAAAAGAATTGACAGAGTTGATGACTAAACAACATTATGCTGCAGATGCTGAAATGAGAAGAATGAGAATAGATATTACAGAAAGAGTTGGAACACTAGAAAAATGGAAATATCTTGTCATTGGGGGTGCAATAGTAGTTGGATTTGTTCTGAATGCATACATGCGTCATTTTATGTAAACCCTTGACATTTCACCATCTAACCTGTTAGTATGGCATCATGTATTATATTGACCAAAAGTATCTACTTTTATTATCATCTCAATTAAAACAATTCAAGAAAAAATCAGACGGACTGTATAATTTTCGTTGTCCTTATTGTGGTGATTCAAAAAAATCTCAAACTAAAGCAAGAGGATTTATCTTTCGTAAAGAAAATTCCATGATATATAAGTGTCATAATTGTGGAGTTGGAGCTAGTTTTAAAAATTTTGTAAAACAAGTAGATTCAAAAATTTATAATGAATATATACTTGAACGGTACAAGAAAAAAGAAGTTGAACCTGACATTACTCAGTTTCGTAAACCTAAATTTTTATTAGGAGATTCACCATTAAAATCTCTTATCAAAGTATCAACATTGGAGCACAATCACCCTGTAAAGAAATTTTTAGAGAAGAGACAGATACCAAGTCATTCTCATCATGAACTATTTCTTGCTCCAAAGTTTTTTGAATGGGTTAATACTTTAGTACCAAATAAGTTTCCTAGTCTAGATGGTGACCATCCAAGATTAGTGATACCATTTTTTGATGAACGAGATAAGATGTTTGCTTTTCAAGGAAGAGCATTTGGAAAAGAAAATCCAAAATACATAACTATTGTTCTTGATTCTGATAGAGATAAAATTTATGGTCTTAACAAAGTAAATTGGAATAAAAAAGTTTATGTTGTTGAAGGCCCGATTGATAGTTTGTTTTTAGATAACTGTATTGCAACTGCTCAATCAGATTTAAGAGTTGGTAAAAAAGATAATACAATTCTTATACCTGATAATGAACCTCGTAATAAAGAAATTGTAAAACAGATTGAAAAATTTATTAATGATGGTTACTCAGTTGTGTTATGGCCAGAGTATGTGAAAGAAAAAGATATAAACGACATGATACTCTCTGGTAAAAATAAATCAGAGATACAAAAAATTATAAACGAAAATGTGTATTCAGGTATTAAAGCTAAAACACAATTCGTATTTTGGAAAAAGGTAGAATTAAAAAATGAAAAAAACTTATCTAGGAATCAATATAGACACGGATAAAGATAAACTATTATCAGAACAAGCAGCAAAATTATTAAAAGATTATTATTGTAAAGACGGAGAGGATTCACCACAGATGGCTTTTGCTAGAGCAGCAAGAGCATATTGTTATGGTGATATGAAACTTGCTCAAAGAATTTATAATTATGCTTCTAACAAATGGTTTATGTTTGCCTCACCCGTATTATCAAACGCACCAAAATCAAGTGAGAAAGTAAAAGCATTACCAATCTCATGTTTCTTAGCCTATGTACCAGATACACTTGAAGGTCTGATTGACCACACTTCTGAATTAAGATGGTTATCAGTAAAGGGTGGAGGTGTCGGTGGACATTGGTCAGATGTTCGTTCAGTATCAGACATAGCTCCAGGCCCTGTTCCATTTCTACATACAGTTGATGCAGACATGACTGCCTACAGACAAGGAAAGACTAGAAAGGGTTCATACGCCGCCTATATGGATGTCTCACACCCTGATATTCTAGAGTTTTTGAATATTCGTATACCAACAGGAGATGTCGGTAGAAAGTGTCTTAACATGCACCACGCAGTGAATGTGACAGATGATTTTATGACTGCAGTAGAGGATGATGAAGAGTGGAGTTTACTAGACCCAAATGATGGTACAGTTAGAGAGAAACATAGTGCTAGAAAAATATGGGAAACAATTTTAGAAACTAGATTTAGAACTGGTGAACCTTATTTAAATTTTATTGATACTGCAAATCGTTATCTACCAAAAACAATGAAGAGAAGTGGATTAAAAATACATGGGTCAAATTTATGTAATGAAATACATTTACCTACAGATGAAAAAAGAACAGCAGTTTGTTGTCTATCATCTTTGAATTTAGAATTGTATGATGAATGGAAAGACACAGATGTTGTAAAAGATTTAATTACATTCTTAGATAATGTATTACAATTTTTTATAGACCATGCACCTGATTACATTAGTCGTGCAAGATATTCTGCAACACAAGAAAGGTCATTAGGATTAGGTGCGATGGGTTTACATTCATTATATCAAAAACACAGAATGCCATTTGATTCACTTCAAGCAAGAACACTTAATGAGCAAATATTTAAAAAAATAAAAGATGATGCTGTAGAACAAACTTTAACATTAGGAAAAGAAAAAGGTGAGTGCCCAGACATGAAAGGTTCAGGTAGAAGAAACTCACATCTACTTGCCATTGCTCCAAATGCAAACAGTTCTATGATTACAGGTTGTTCACCATCTATTGAACCACATAAGGCAAATGCATATACACATAGAACAAGAGCAGGGTCTCATTTAATACAAAATAAATACCTGAAAGAAGAGTTACAAAATATAAATATGGATACACCAGAAGTATGGACTTCAATCATTACAAATGGTGGCTCGGTTCAGCATCTAGATTTTATAAATGATAGTATCAAAGAAGTTTTTAAAACTGCAATAGAGATAGACCAAAGAGAAATAATAACACAGGGTGGAGACAGACAACAATACTTATGTCAAGGTCAATCACTTAATATATTTTTCCCTGCAGGAGCTTCAAGAAAATACTTACATGATGTGCACTTTCAAGCATGGAGAAAGGAGTGCAAAGGATTATATTATTTAAGAACAGAAACATCTCACAGAGCTGAGAATGTTGCTGAAAAAGTTAAACTAAACAAATTAAAAGATTACTCAGAAGATTCACAGTCACAAGAGGATTGTGAGGCTTGTCAAGGTTAGGAGAGAATAATGGAAGTACAAGTATACACCAAAACAGATTGCCCATTTTGTGTTCAAGCAAAACAATGGTTTAAAGAATTTAACATAGATATCATAGAACATAATCTAGATAACGAAGAAGAAAGATTATCGTTCTTTCAAAGAATAAATCATAATCAAGAACAGTTAGGAATTAAACTTCCGCAAATAAATACAGTTCCACAAATTTTTATAGATGGCAGTCGTATCGGTGGGTATGCAGAGTTACTTAAAAAACAAGAAACAATTTTAAAAGGTAGAGGAGGTTCTCTTACTAAACTATCAGAAACATATAAACCATTTTATTATCCGTGGGCTGTTGACATTACAACAAGACACGAAAAAGCACATTGGATTGAGGAAGAAGTTGATTTATCAGAGGATGTAACAGATTGGAAAATGAATAAAGTTAGCTCTATAGAAAAAGAATATATTACAAACATACTAAGATTATTCACTCAATCAGATGTTGCAGTAGGTCAAAATTATTATGACCAATTCATTCCTAAATTTAAAAACAATGAAGTTAGAAATATGTTAGGTTCTTTTGCAAACAGAGAAGGTGTACACCAAAGAGCATATGCATTATTAAATGACACACTTGGATTACCTGATAGTGAATATCATGCATTCTTAGAATATAAAGAGATGGCAAACAAGATTGAATATATGCAAAAATCTGATGTAACAAATCACAGAGGACTTGCACTTGCATTAGCAAAATCTGTATTCAATGAAGGTGTTGCTTTGTTTGCGTCATTTGTTATGTTACTTAACTTTCAAAGATTTGGTAAAATGAAAGGAATGGGTAAAGTAGTTGAGTGGTCTATTCGTGATGAATCTATGCATGTAGAGGGTAACTCAAATTTATTTAAATCATTCTGTGCTGAACATCCTAAACTTGTAGATGATAGTTTTAAAAAAGAGATATACACAATGGCATCACAGATAGTTAAGTTAGAAGATAAATTTATTGACTTAGCTTATAATCTTGGTGAGATAGAAGGTTTATCTTCTGAGGAAGTTAAAAAATATATTAGATATATAACAGACAGAAGATTATTACAATTAGGATTAAAAACATCTTTCAAAGTAAAAGACAATCCACTACCATGGTTAGAGTGGGTGTTAAATGGTGCAGACCACACAAACTTTTTTGAAAATCGTGTAACTGAATATGAGGTTGCAGGACTATCAGGTTCTTGGAATACTGCATATACACACTAAGGAATAGTATGGCAATAAAAGAAATAGTATGTGATTCATGCGAGGCATCATTTACAATAGAATATGAAATGTTGGGGCACCAATATAAAGTTCAAGTGTGCCCTTTTTGTGGTGAAGATTTAGATGAGGAAATGTTACATGAGTTTGAGATAAATGATAACGAAGACCCTTATGAAATTTAAACAAGTGATATTAAATTATGAAAACATCAAGTGCAAAAGCAAAAGGTAGAAAACTACAACAATGGATGAGAAACCTTCTCATTGAAAAATTAGAAGTACACCCAGAAGATATTGAATCTAGAAGCATGGGTGCTGGTGGTGAAGACTTAATCATGGCAAGAGCTGCTAGAGAAAAGTTTCCATTATCAATCGAATGTAAAAATCAAGAAGCAATTAATGTTTGGAAGTCTTACGAACAAGCCTGTGAAAACTCTGGTAAGTATGAACCTGTAGTTGTAATCAAAAGAAACAAATCAAAACCTTTAGTTGTCATTGATGCTGAATACTTTGTTTCTTTGTTCGATAAATAATAGACTATGATAGAATATGCATTAATAGCAGTCATGCATTTGTATGGTGATAAACTAGGGCCAAAAATACTATTAGACTATTATCCTACACAGCAAGAGTGCATAGAAGTGGCAGCCAATGCCCAATACATTGTAGATGAAATAGAACTACAATGGTATTATTTTATGGAAGAAGAACGCAGTAACGGAAACATGATACCACGCATAAAATCAATAGGTATGTTTTGTAAACCATTAGAAGAAATAGACGGAGATGAAGTATGAAATTATTTTTTCAAATATTAGCAGAGTTTGGTTTACCTGTTGCAGCTGCATTAATAATGGGTTTCTTCATTTATCTGATTATAAAATATATTTTGGAATCAGTTGTTGGTCAAGTAAAAGGTATGCATGCCATAATAACTGCATTAGATAATAGAGTAAAAACCATGAACCATGATATGATAAAATTAGATTTACTCATATCACATTCACTAAATTTAAAACCAGATGAGGATAGAATATCTAGAGCAGATGGTAAGAATGATGCGAGGCGTGATTGATGCAGAATGTTTGGATAATTGATATTCTAAAACAATATGGATTTGCAACAATTGCTGCAGTCGGCATGGGTTGGTTTATATTTTTTATATACAAATATGTAACAAGAGAAATCAAAGTCAAACTAGGTGAAATGAATGTAGTCCTTATTGCACTCATTGATAGAGTAAGAATGTTAGATAATGACATTATCAGATTAAGAAGTAAAGTCAATACCGTCTTAGAATTAAGAGAAAAAGAGAAAAAATCCCCACCTCGAAAGAGAAATAAATAAGTCAATTCTTATAAATACAGATATGATAACACTAGAAATTAAAAAAATAGTGTTAGTATCCTCTATAGTATGCCTTTCCTTGATTAATACTAGCACAGCAAGTGAATTAGTTCACAAGTTTGGTAATCCCGCTTTTAGTAAAGAGGGATATTCCCAGCATGCGTTATCTATAGAACAATTACAATACACCAGAGAGAATGACCGAATTAAAGATGTGAAGTCTGCTTTATCACAAGCAGAGAGAGATGAAAAGAATAAAACAATTAATAAATTTATTGCTAATGTAGAAAGTCGTATTTATGCAAACTTATCTAAACAATTAGTTGATAATATGTTTGGTGAGAGTTGTACATCTGATTGTGCAACAAGTGGAACGGCAGAAGTAGAAGGCTCAACAATTTATTGGGTGAAAGATACTTCAACAGAAATTATAACATTGACAATAACTGACCCAGCAGGAACAGTATCAACACTATCTGTACCAGTTGGCGACTTTATTTTTTAAAAAAATTATGTGGACTTATATACTGATATTTTTGGCAGGGATGTGTTTGTCTGGTTGCTCAACCACAATGGGAAACTATGTTGAGTATTCTGAGAAACCTTATACACAAGCTTCTAGAACAGGAGATTTGTTAAGAGGTATACCAGATTTAGACCAAGAAAAAATAACCATTGCAATTTATGATTTTCCTGATAGAACAGGACAGAGAAAACCTAACACTAAGTTTTCTCAATTAAGTACGGCAGTAACACAAGGGCCAGAATCTTATTTGATAGATGCTCTTAAAAAAGTAAGTGGTGGTGATTGGTTTACTGTAGTAGAAAGAAAAGGTTTACAGAACCTAGTTAGAGAAAGACAACTAGTTAGGTCAACAAGGTTAGAATATGATGGTGAACAGAAAGCAAACAATGTGTTAAAACCACTAATATTTGCTGGACTTATTATTGAAGGTGGCATTGTCAGTTACGATACAAATATTGTAAGTGGCGGTGAAGGTGCAAGGGCATTCGGTATTGGGGTTTCCAAACAATATCGAACAGACCAAGTGGCAGTTGCCATGAGGGTAATAGCAGTACAAACAGGAGAGGTATTGATGACAGTATCAGCAAACAAAACGATTGCAAGTTATCAGACTGGTGCTGATGTCTTTAGATTCTTTGATTTAAGAACTAAAGCTCTAGAGATAGAAAGTGGTGCAGCTGTAAACGAACCCATAGATTATGCTATTCGTTCTGCCATTGAGTATGCAGTTTTGAAAATGGTTGAGAAGGGCGAAAAATTAGACTATTGGAAATTTAAAAAATGGAGATTAGAAGAATGAAAAAAATAATCACAATATTATCGGTGATGTTTATTTCGTTATCAGTTTATGCTAATGACATTTATATAAACCAATCTGGTGCTACATTAGATTTAGATGTAACACAAGATGGTCAAAACAACACAGTAGGTAGTTCTACAACTGCTTCTAGTGTGATTGGTGCGACAACAAACTTGGCGATTACACAAGTTGGTAATAATAATGTCATGACTTTTGATGTTAATGGTGCAACTTACACAGGTACATTCTCTGTAACAGGTGATAGTAACAATATAGACTTTAATTGTGATAGTGCTGGAAACAACAGTTCTTGTGGAACAGCTACAGCGTCTATCGTTTGGGTAGGTTCAACTAACGATATTGATGTAGATATCGGTGAAACAGCATCAGCTACTAACGCGACAGTATCTATTACTGGTGCAAGTGGTAGTGATAGTAACACAGTATTAGCTACAATAGATGGTGTCTCAGCAATACTAACATTATCAATCAATGGAGATACAAATAATTTCTTAGTTGATATAGATGGTGATGGTGATGTAAATGGTCACACATATATTCATACACATACAGGTTCTATCGCTGATGTTGATATAACTCAAAGTGGTGTTTATGACAACATGATAACATTAACAACATCTGGTGATAATCACGATATAGACATAACACAAACAGACTAATGAAAAAGTTTTTTATTATGATGTTGCTGTTTAGCACTAATGCATTTAGTGCGTCTATTGGTGATGTTATATTACAAGAAGGTAGCGGTATTGTAGAGAGAAAAGATGGTGGTGAGTTTTCTAGTATACTAGACTTAGACATCTTTTCTTATGATACCGTTAAAACTGGCAAAGGTAAAACTGCCATTGAATTTGTTGATGATACTAGAGTGGATGTAACAGAGCATTCTAAATTAGTAATTGATGAATTTGTTTATGACCCAAATACAAAAACAGGTGCCTTATCATTAAAGGCATCTTTGGGAACTGTAAGATATGCATCTGGTCAGATTGCAAAAAACTCAAAACAAAATGTAAAGATAAAAACACCAACTGCAACAATCGGTGTTCGTGGAACAGACTTTTCAATGACCATAGATGAGACAGGTAGTTCTACAATTATATTATTACCATCATGTGATACAAGTGGTAATTGTTATGTTGGTGAGATTGATGTAACATCAGACGCTGGACAAGTTATTATGAATCAGGCATTTCAAGCAACAGTTGTGCAGACACCAGACAGTAGACCTATGAAACCTGTAACACTAGACATAGATGAAAATTTAATTGGTAACTTATTAATTATATCTAAACCAAGAGAGATAGAGGAACAACAAAATAAAGAAAGACTTGCTGTAATTGCTAATGCATTAGATTTAGACTTTCTAGAGTTTGAAGAATTAGATGTAGATTACTTAGAAGATGAAACTGAGAATTGGGCAACAGGATTAGATATAGATTTCCTAGAGCAAAATTTCTTGGCAGATATTCTAGAGCAAATTAATAAACAACTTGCTTTACAAATGAGAAATGAATTTGATAAAGAAAAAACAAAAACAGATGTTAGATTGGGTAGAGACCCTGAAACAGGTATCATATTATTAGATGAAGACCCAGATTGGCTTTGGAGTAGAGAGGACGCCGCTGGTAATAAAATAGAACTAAGACTAAACAAAGAACATGGTTATGTCCTAAATATAACACAACAAGATTTTGAAATCATAGATTATGAAATAGGAGGCGTAGAAAATGACATTACAATTTATCAAGCTCAGTAGTTTATTATTACTATTAAGTTTTTCAGTATATGCTAATGATGTAACTGTAACAGTTACTACATCAGATGGTGGTACTTTTAATGCTGAACAAGATGGTGAAGATAATAATATTGATTTTGACATACAAAGTATGGATGAGTTTTCTATCAATCTAGACCAGACTGGTAATGATAATAATATTGATATAGATGTTGATGGTAGAACAAGTGTTGGCTCTTCCATGACTATCAATCAAACAGGTAATAATAAAAGTTATACAGGAAATCTTTACTGCGGCCATACCTCTTGTTCATTGACAGTTAATCAATGAGAAAATTTATAACTCATTGGACTTTTGCGTTCATAACTTTAATCACTCTAACTTTTATTGGTTTACAAGAACCATATGTCAAAGAGATATTAAAATTAAAATCATTTGACATTCTTATACAACAAGAAGAAAAAGAATTATCAAAAGATATCGGTATTGTTACGATTGATGAAAAAGCCATTGAGAAGTATGGACAATGGCCATGGTCAAGAGACAAAGTTGCAGAGATAATTTTAAAACTAAGACAGTCGGGTGCTGGTATAATTATGTTACCTATACTATTTTCAGAAGAAGATAGATTTGGAACAGATGAATTTTTTTCAAAAACATTAACAAATAATGGTGTGGTTATTGCACAAGTTGGTACATCACAAACTAACAAAAACTCTGTACCAAGAGGAGTTGCAAAAATAGGTAACCCACTACCTTATCTTTTTGAGTGGGATGGTATGTTAGGTCCCATACCAGAATTAGGTAGTAGTGCTGATGGTGTTGGTGTGATTAACACTGCTCCTGAGATAGATGGTGTAGTAAGAAGAATACCACTAATCATGAGAATAGGAGAAGAAACATATCCTACCATGGCAGTAGAGGTTATTAGAGTTGCAACAGGTAATCCAAGTTATCAAGTCAAAGCAGGAGAGGGTGGAGTTCAAGCAATAAGAGTACCAGGGTTTCCTATCATTAATACAGACCCAAATGCTAGAATCTGGTTACATTGGAACAAACAGTTTGAAACTATTTCTGCATCAGAGGATGACTTTTCTAAATTCAATGGTCGAACTGTAATTATAGGAATGACTGCAGAAGGTCTAGGTGGAATTATTGCAACACCAGTTGGTGAACAATATGATTATGTTTTATCAGCATCTACATTGCAAACTATGATAGATGGTAAACAAATTAATCGTTATGATGTAAGTTCATTTTTAGAATTAATTTTATCTTTTATTTTAGGTATCGTAGTCATATTGATTGCAAGATTTACACCTTATTGGTTTATTGGTTTTAGTATGTTGTCACTTTATGGTGCGAGTGTTTATGGTTCTCATTATCTGTTTAACACACATTTAATATTATCAGATGTCAGTTGGATAATTATTGTAATCACCATAGTTGGTATGCATAGTATCTTTAATAGATTTATTTTAGAGTTCAGATTAAAACAACAAATAAGAAAACAATTTGAAACTTATCTAGACCCAAGACAAGTTGCAGAGTTACAGAAAGACCCAAGTAAATTAAAACTAGGTGGTGAAAG
>Ga0163109_10003318_pt1 | contig 12287 bp, 8 predicted proteins | sample CRUFie1St13metaG_FD_108704 | JGI IMG/M metagenome (GOLD analysis project Ga0163109, IMG submission 108704) | Marine microbial communities from the Costa Rica Dome - CRUD Field 142mm St13 metaG | ecosystem: Environmental > Aquatic > Marine > Oceanic > Photic zone | place: Costa Rica: the Eastern... | reverse complement strand
CTCATCTACTAAATCATCTAGTTGCTCGTTCTCAATCTTAGGTGCTTTTGTTGTAGCAGCTTTCCTAACTGACATATCAGTTCTAAGTATTCCTAAACTTTGTACCCAGTCAAACTTACCACCATTGTTCATACTAAACTCCATAAGTCTTGTTATACCTTTAACAAATTCTTCATCTACCATAGAGCCTTGTGTTTTAGTTAAGTCAATTAAACCTATACTTGCCATTTGATTTTTTAATATAATACGAAGTGCTGGTGCTATATCTCTAGCTACCTCTCCTGGCATGTAAGGAAAGTAAATAAAATTATATCCTTTGTCTTTTAAATATTCTTCTGCATCTACATCAACTGTTCTAGTTACAGGAAAACCTTTAGCTTTATCCATATAAGTTTGTTCCATTTGGTATTTACTTTGGAAACCTTCTCCTAATGGTTTTTTGTTATTTAAGTCTCCACTAAGTAAATCAATTACCCATTGTGTTGCTTGGTCTGAACTTTCTGGTGTAGCTTCTGTGCCAGGAATAATAGGTCCTGTAACTCCACCAACACCTCTAGGTATTGTATATCCTTGTGTATCTTCACTCATCTGCTAAATCTCCTATACCAAACTTAGTAATCTCATTATAAAACACATCATTAAACACAGGTAGAAATTCTGGAGTTTCTTCAATTAGTGTTGCACCATATCTATATAACTCATCACGAACAGCTTGTGCTTCCTGTGAAGTTTGTGTTCTTAACCATATAATAGCATCTTCTCTAAGTGGTATCGCTTTACCTACTTGTATTCCTTCTATTACACTATTTCTGTAATCTAAGTATTTAGACATAGGTTCATATAAACCTAGCTGTTTAAACCGAGTATCTTCTATAGCTTGTTCTAATATTGGTATAACTAAATCCCAATCAAAGCTATCTGGTATCTCTTTACCTGGTAACTTAGTAGCTACTTCTGATGGGTCCACCTGATATGCTAGTGGAAACATCTTTCTTAATGTAAGTTCTAGTTCTGCCTTCTCTATCTTTTGCTCATTAGGACTGTATCTCTGTGCATCCCACTTAGCTGCTGCTCTTTCCATCATTGCTCTTTCTACTAATGATGCTGCGTATGTAGCAGAACGCCAGTAAAACTCTTCTTTGTTTAATGGGGTAATGTTACCTAATCCTTTTTGTATTCCATAAGATGTGTAATCTACTTCGCCACTACCTAGTTTGTCATAGAAGTACAATATGCTAGAACCATAATCTTCATACAACTCTTTATTATCTAACAAGAACTGATACTCTGGTTTTGTTCTAGCCATTGGTCCACTCTCTGATATAGACTTACCTTTAAGCTGTAATGATGCAGATGTAAATGCTGTCTCCATATCGTATATATCTAGTCCTAGTAATCTAACTACTTCTAATGTAGCTTCATAATCTGCTTGTTTACTACCCATAGTTAGTGCATAGTGGTCTCTTAGGTCTTGGTAAAAACCATGTATTATTCCTAGCTCAACAAAGCTATTCCATACAACACCAGATGTTTCGTTGTCTTTACCATACCAATCGTTAAATGTATCGTTATCTGTATCTATACGATATAACACATTTAGTTTAGGAACTAATGGATTAACATTTCTATCCCATGCTTTTAGTTGGAATATGTTATCTCGTATAACTGCTGCTGTATTAAACATAAACTCTGGGTCATCTGCTTGTTCTGGATATAACATTGCAGCTATCTGTACAGCTTGTGTAGTAGCTGTTTGGTATAAATCCTCATCAAAACCTTTAACACCTAACTTACTTGCAATAGCATTAAACATATTTTTACCAGTAGCTGGTATTGTTTCTTCTAATACTGCTTCTCCAATTAAGTCTTTAATATCTCCAGTACCACTTTCAAATGGCAAACCAAACTGGAATATAGTTCTTTCTAACAACCTTCTAGTTTCTGGATTATCTCTAGTCATTGCTCCAAGTGGTAAAGCTACAACTGGTCCTAATGGTGGGAATAAACCACCACCAGCTACGCCTAATGCTGGTATAGGTAAACTTCTTTTAAGTATAATATTGCTATCTTCTATACTTATGTCATCTCTCCAGGTACCTTCTCCCTCTGACTTAACATAACTTTCTAAAGCTGTACCACCTACAGGTATAATTAAGTATCTCTCTCCAAACTTATCAGAATATATATAGTTGTTTTCTACACCTTTCCTGTATGCAAAACCTACCTGTGCTAATGCTCTAGGGTTTGCTGCACCTAGCTGTGTCCATCTACCTAACACTTCTCTATATGCTTCAAAGAAAGGTAATCCTACTTTGTATGCTTCTGCTAAGTAACCTCTCTCTAATAAGTTATATAACAATCTGTTGTGTAGCTCTAGTGCATATTGTGATGCTGTTTTGTTAATGTCATTAAATGTCATATTGCGTACAGTATCTGTTCTAATATCATCTAGGTCTAACATTGTGTGGTAATCAATCTCTGTAAACTCTGATATTAAACCACTCTTCTGTGCATTGTTTACTACTAACTTGCCAGACTTGCTATCTACCATTGCTAGTATTCCAGACCTTTGCATAAACTCTGCAACATCATCATACTTAGCATTACCCATGCCTAACACTTTCCTAAGTTCTTTTATAGTTGGTGTAGGGTTTTCTTTAATTAATGCTTTAAAATTATTTGTTATTTGAAATGTATTTTTACCTGTATCTGCATGTAATTCTTTAAGTGCTTTAATGAATTGACTATCTTGTGATGTATCTAATACACCATCTACTAATACATTTCTTCTAGGTATTGATGAATAGTATGCACCTATCTTTGTATTCTCATCTCCCAATCTAATACCACCTGCTGTTTCTATAGAGTATGCTTTACTTTCTGCATTGCTTAACAACAAGTCCATTTCTAACTGTTGTTTAGATGTAGCTTGTAATACTCTTGGTGCATATTTATTATCTGCATTGTAAGCAACAAATGTAACAGCATCATCAGTAACTTGTAATCTTTGTCTTACTGTTTTTTTCATTACTTCTTCTATTTGTTCAAATGGTATTTCTGCATCTGTTAGATTTCTTTTAACTGATGCAAGTAAATCTGCTGGTAAATTAACTACACTATCTGGGTCATAGTGTGCATCTAATATATCTTGCAAACCTTTGCGTGTAGCAAACACTAAATTACTTTCTATGAAGTGATAGTATGCTTGTTTAAATGTAGGTATTCGTGATAGTGATGCTTCTGATTGACCAGCTACAAAGAACAACGCATCCATCAAATCTGCCCATCCTTGTGCAAATCCTTTGCCTGTAACTTTTTTTACACCTGGTACTTCAAATGGTAAATCTTCTAATACTTCTAGCATGTATGGTGTAATTGTTTCTTTTATTTTCTTTTTGTTTATTTGTTTTGCAACATCTAAACTTCTTACATTTGTTTTACCTACCATACCTTGTGCAATAACATCTAGTAAGTCTTGTTGATTAGCAGTAAAGTTAGATATAAACATTTTGTGATGTCTAACAAAATCTATAAAATCTTCCTGTGTTTTCACAACTGGTACAACTTGTGATGCTTTATCAACACTTCTGACAGATAATGTCTTTCTGTTTAAATCTACAATCTCATCCATAAGATATGGTGTTCTCTGTATTAAATCAACAACTTCCGCATCACTAAGATTTTTCTTCATAGCTTGTGCTATAACTGGCATAAATGGGTCATGTGCCATTTGTGTAATTAAGAAATCTATATATGCTTCTACATAATTGTCATCTACATCTAGTTTTGTAGCTCCTGGTACTACTTCTTCTCCAGTTGCATACTTAGGTATTTGTTCCCAATCTCCTCTGTTTTTTCTAAATACAGATGTAAAGCGTGGGTCTCTCTCGTACAAGTCTTGTACTTCTGGTAATCCAAACTTAGAATTGTTTTGTTTTAAGGCACCTAATCCCTTTCTAATAAAGTCTGGGTACTTCTCATCTAATACTTTTGCACTTGTTCTAAATGGTCCTGTAAGTGCAGTTAATGGTTTAAAGTCTGGGTTTTGTGCTTGTATTAATTTAACCATTGCAGCATTTGGGTCGTTCCATATTAACTTTAGATACTCCCATGGGTCTCTAAATATAGATGCAAAACCTCTAGCTGACATCCTTAAATTACCATCTGTTGTAATTTTAAGTGGGAACGCTAATCGTGTAATAAGCTGTAGTGGCATCCATGCTCTACTAATAAAAGTAAATGCTGCATCTGTAGCTTTAAAAGGTATTCTCTCTGCACCATACTTAAACAATATTGATGGGTCATCTAATCCATCTGCTATTGCACCTTTAAGTTCTCTACCTAATGGTGTAGATGGGTCAAAGAAAGTACCAAGTTTACCTTCACTAGCTGCTTGTCTAACTGCATCTATGCTTTCTTCATAACCATTTTTTCTAAATGTTTTGTTTCTTAACCTTCTACGCATAGATGTATAACGCAATGTAGCTTTTATATCTGGTACATTGATTGTTAAATCCATAGCTTGACCTGCCATAGCTAATGTATTTTGTATAGCAGCAGCTTTATCTGTTTCTGACAACATTGCATTGTTTAATTGTGCTCTACTGATAGGGTCTAATCCATCTTGCATAAGTTGTCTATCATAAAACTGTTCACTTAATGTTGGTCTATATGCTCTACCTTTTTCGCTAAATCCTCTAACATCATCAAGATGGTCTGTCATAAATTCTGTTATTTCTTTATCTGACAAACCAAATACATATCGCAGTTGTAATGCACCTTCTGTTTTAATTAACTTGTCATAAAATATTTCTTGTGCTCCTCTATAGTTTTTATTAAATATCTCTGTATAAAATTCTTTTACTAAATCATCAATCTTGTTTTCTGGTATAGAAAACATATACCCTGTTTTTATAAAAGTATCTACTGCTCTATCTACCTCTGTAAGATATGCCCATGGTCTTGATGGTAGTCTTGGGTCTGTACCACCGAATATATCTTTAAAACTAGATGCTAGTGTTCGTACTGGGTTTTTAGACTTTCTACCACCACCACGCATATAAGTAGCTGTATATTGACTATCTGTCATAGCAGCATACAAGTTATCTAAAAAGTTATCGTTTAATACTTTTGCTTGTATATGAAAATCATTAGCACTTGTTAAGTTATTACCTGCAAATCTAACATCTGATACTAAACCACCAGTCAAACTTTCTTTTATTATGTCAAATGTTTGGTCTGGATTATTAACTACTTTCATAGCCATGTTAGGACTAAACCCATTTCGTGATAGATATAACATAACTGGAGCACCTTCATCTACAGCTTTAGTTATTTCATCTGCCATTAGCTGTATAACTGGGTCTTTATCTAGCCAAAAATCTGCTGCCTTACCACCTGCTTGTATATAATCATCAAGTTCTCTACCTACGCTTGTAAGTGTTTTACTTGTTTGTGCAGACCTACCACCTATACCAACGCCAGGTAATATCATAGTTGGGTCTGTAAGAACCATAAGTCCTAAGTTACCCATAAATCCTATCCATGCGTTCCAACCATGTTTAGGGTCAAAGTTTAAATCTGATATTTTATCTTGTTCTGCTGATAACAAAGCATTAAATTTAGTTTCAAACTGTTGGTCAGTCATACCTGTTGTCTGATATGTATTAACTAACTTAGCTATTTCGCCTTCTGTTTCTATCTTTATATCTGCAATTACATTGTTAAGTGGACTGTATTCTCCACCTAATGAACCTGTAAGTGTATATCTAATCATATCTCCAGGTGTTGCAGGTATGCTATATTTCTTAAAACCTTCTCTAGTCTGCATTGCTTCTTGGAAATATTCATTGCTACCAAAAAATGTTTCTATACCATTTGGATTTGCAGAACCATACAACTCATTAATTGTATCTATATAAGCATCTAATCTCTCTTGTGTTGTAGGTTCTCTTACTTCTCCATCTTGTTGTATCTTTAAGTTTTCTGCATACACACTAGGAAAATGTTTACTAATAACTTCTAAATCTGTTTCTGCAAATTTAAAATCTTTTTTTGTATTTAAGTAAGTTACATTATCTGTAATAGCAAGTGGTGCTAAATTTAATATTTCTGTTGGTATATCTTTACCAATTTTTCTACCAGATATGTTTAATGCACCACGAATAGATGCAGCTTTTACACCTTCCATCATTGATTTTATTTTCCATGTTAAAGGTATTTCATTATCTTCTGTTGTTGGGTCTCCTACAAATCTTGAATAATCTCTATCTAGTTCTTTACCTTGCTCCCTAGCCAATCTTTCTAGTTCTGCTTTACTTGCAATACCAAAAGAGTTCATACCACCTACTTGAAATTTTTGATACCAGGCATTTAGACCTACTAATAAACTATTAATAGCTGTGCTTTTTCTTAACTGACTTTCTCCAAACAATTCTTTTTGTGTTTCATTAGTTACTTGTCTAGTTTTTGTATATGCTTCTTTAGCTCTATCCCAATAACTTTGTGTTCTTTTTTTATTAGGTTCTTCTTTAATATCTGGTATATCTGTATTTGTTTGTGTCCATAAGTTGTAATATTCTCCTGCACTTAATCCCATAGATGCAGCAGCAATAGGTAAATTGCTATCTTCATTTGGGTTCATAGATTGAAAATCTAAAGATTTCTTACCTAGTATTTCTATCTCTGCATCAGACATAGAGTTCTTAGCTGTGTTAAGTGCTTGTTGGTCTATAGCTTTTTCTTCTTGGGATTTAAGCCACTCTTGACCCCATCTCAAATAAAAACCCATTAGTTAAACCTATATCTTAGTTCTGGAAACCTTTCAGTAATTAACTGTTTTGTAATCTGTGTTTCTTGCACAGGTTTTGCTACTTGCATTTCTTGTTCTGGTATATATCCAGGTTGGTCTGGTAATTGTGTAGGTGCATTAAATATATCGTTAACCATTGGCATACTTGGAGCAACCTGTGGTTGTATAGCATCTACTTGACTTTGTAACTGCCCTGTTTGCCCTGTTGGGTCTCCTTTCGCCCTATTTGGCACTACTAAATCTTGATATGCACCATCAACTGCCATATCAGTTGCTTGTTTAAACGACTTACTTTTTCTACCACCTGGCATCTTCATCTCCTTGTTGTAAATCAAATCCTAATGATATATTTAAAAACACATTAGGTATTGGTGTTGGAATAATGTAAGTACCTAATGGTATATCTCCTGTTTCTATTTCTGGTCTAACAATAGGAATAATCTCTACTATTGTTTCTTCTTCTACTGGGAACGAAGCAAAATCCCAATCCTCTTGATTAATTATATCTATAAATTGTTCGTTAATTTCTTCAAATGGTTTAGCCAACTGGTACTCCTGGTGGTATTCCTGGACCTGCTGCTAATTGTTCTGGTCCACCTAACTGTGCAAGTACAGAAGCAATGTCTGGTTCTGCTGGAGCTTGTGCTTGTGCAGCTACCTCTTGTGCCTGTACTTCTTCTTCTGTGTAAAACTCATCTAATATCTGTGTCATGTTTTGTGGATTTTTTCTAATCTCTTTAGCTGCAAGACTTGCTTTGATGTTACCTTGTGCTGCTTGTGCCATTAATGCTTCAAATAACACAGTCTCTGCTTTCTCTGCATTTACTCTGTTCTGTATTTGAGATATGTTATCTAAACCATCAAGGTTCTCTTGTAATGTTTGCATATCTATTACGCCTTGTTGTTTTAATTGCAACCCTGTAATAATTTTTTGTGGTTCATCAAACCCTGCCATAACTCCATATACTCTTCTTGTTTTATATACTTCTGCTATATCAGAGTTAGGTACATAAGTTTCTTTAAACGCTGTACCATTTCTAAATCCTGCGATAGGTTTACGCATACCACCATACATAACCTCATCCCACTCTAATCTTTTGCTATCTATTTCTTCTAACGCATCTTTCATTACTGTTTGATATTCTCTTACATGTAATGATGATGATTGACCTAGTTCCTCTAATCCTCTACCAGTAACAAACGCATTTGGCGATTGTCCATCATCTGCTACAGGATATGCAGAACCTAAACGCAAGTGTCGTTCTAATCTATCTATCTGTTGGAACAACTGATAAGGTAAGTTATTTACTGGTTTAGATACTTGACTACCTGGTGTCAAATAGTTTACAGCAAACCTACCCTTTCTATATTGTCCACTTTCTATCTCGCCAATGATGTTGGTTTCTGTAAACACAGCATCTTCCATTGCAATGACAGATAGAATATTTATTTTCGCCATGTTAGCCATTAAGCCAATAACATGATGAAATTGTCCTTGCATTTGGTCAAAACTATAGCGTTTAGCTATTACAAATCTTGGTCCAGATTTAAGTGGATTAGGAATAAAATCTAATATTATTTTGTTTTCTGGTAGGAATACATAGGTACCTTCTTCATCATAGTATTCTGCAACTACCTTACCTGAACCATCTGCATTAGCCCAGGTCTTGTCATAACTAGATAAATAAGCCATTGTATTGTATTCTGCATCTACCTCATCAAGTATGACATTTGCATGTTTTGGATATTGTCTAGCTAGTGTTGCGTGTGGTACTCGTTGTAATATTGCTAACTCTTTTGGTTCTTGGTCAATACCAAAATGTCCAGGATAACAAAGATATGGGTCTCTTAGTTCTGCAACAGGATATGGTATTCCATTAGCATCTTTTTTTTCTTTAAGTACCCATACAACAAATCCATAACCAGGTAACCACCTACCAGCTTGTGGTAATTGCTTATCTAGTTTCTGTATGTCATCATACGCAGTTACTATTCTCTCTAGTTTTTCTGCTCTCTTAGTAGCTCTCTCGCTATCCTTGTCGTTAAATATATCTACTTTTAAATCTGGTGCTCTACCTATTTTTTGTGCAAATCTTTCTAACGCAGACATAAGTAAGTTAGGTGCTGGTAATTGTCTATAATCCATATCTCGCATGTCTTTACCAAGTAATGCTTTTATACCATCAGCACCACCATTAAGAATTGCTCTGATGTTATGTTTATCTTGTGAACCTTCAGAATTTAATTGTCTAAGTTCGTAAACTCTGCTGTAAAGCTCATCTGCTGTTTTTACCATTATCTCCAACTATCCAAATCTATACCTAGTCCTTCATAGTTACTAAAACTAGGTTGGTATTCCATACCCATTGTAGCAAGTCTTTCCTTTTGTAAACGCCTTATTGTTTTCATTGGAAACCAACTTGCCATAACAATGTCAGACTTAGTACCTACACTTCTACTCTTGTTTTGAGCAGAACTAAAATATACTAACTGACTTCTGTATAAGTTTACCTTCTCTTGTGCTTCAAAGCTACGATAAGGTAAATTTATTAGTTTATTAGCAAACAATGGTCGCATAGCTGTAACACCATAGATAGGGTCATGCTTGTTACCATAAGTCTGTGTACCTTCTAAAAATATACCATGCTTTGCTGCAAACTCTCTAATTGATTTATCTTGTCGTATTGCTCGTTGAAAACCATTTTCTTCTATAACCCAGTGTGCAAGATTGTATTTAGTAAACCACTTCTGCATAATCTCTAGTGCTTTAGGAATACCACCACCTAAGTTATTCTCCATATCTATCATGTACAAAGTATCTTGTTCCTGGTTATAACCCCACAAGAACGCAGCTTGGTACCCTGTTGATGCTGGGTCAAGACCTGCAATTAATCGTACATTGTGTGGTATGTGTCCTATATCTCTTGCCTGGTCTCTGCATTGCTCTATCTCTTCTGCATCAAACAAACTCATACCATCTGGCATAGCTACATTAAGATATACCATTTCGTATATAGCTCTACCACCTGTAGTTTCAGCAGCTTTCTTTCTATCCATTAGCCACTTGTAAGTACGCTTACTAGCCCATAACATACAGTCCTGGTGTGCTTCGTTTTCCCAATCAGATTTAGTACAAGCTATATCATGTGCTTGTTCTACTGTTGTACTCCAGCTTTCGTTATCTACTAAGTGTGAGTACAAATCATCATAGTGTTGCCTAGAACCGATAACTACCATAGCTGTATGTTCCTCTTTACGACTAGATAGTGTTGTAGTCCACCAGTTTCTTGTGTTTTCTCTTGATGCTGGTTGCATAGTAGAACTATGGTCCTCAATGTCATCTGCAATAATTAAATCACAGTCTCTTGACAAAATCTTACCACCCCTACCAATACCAATCATTGTTGGAGATTTAATACCTGTAACTGTTCGTGTACCTACAGTAAAACCATTTTGCGACCAAGACTTAGATGATTTTGTTTTAGGTTTAAATTTTGCTCCTGGTCCACATATCTCTTCTATAAGTAACTCGTTATTTTCTAGTTGGTCCATTACAGAAGATACAGAGTTCTTAGCAATATCTTCGTTACCACCCACCCACATAATTCTTATGTTTGGGTTTTTGCATATAAGCCATACTACAAAATGTATAAGCAACTCTGTTTTACCATGTCTAGGTGGACTAAGTATCATGTGCTGTCCACCATTTTCTATAGCATCCATAATGCTTTCTATCCACTTAGTGTGAAACTCTGGTGTCTCAAATGCTACGCCTTGTTCTGTTCTAAAATATCGTTGCCTAAACTCGTTGAAATCTTTTAGTGTTTCTTCTGCTACCTGTGGTAATGACCAGTCCTCTTGTTCTTGTTCTGATTTTATATCTTCTAAATATGCCTGGTACGCCATAGATACAGCAGCAGTAGTTGTGCCAAGTATTTTAGCTACCTCTGTTAGTGTTATTGATTTTTCGTATATCTCTTGTGCAAGTCCAGATTGTTTAATATCTTCATAGACCTGTCCTCGCCTAGATGCTACATTGGGTTTTTGTGATGGTATGTCTAATACATCATCTTCTTGTGTCCACTCTTTACCAGCTTTTCTAGCTCGTTTCTTTTGCTGGTTTATTCTTTCGTAACAACGCTTACTACAAAACTTTTTCTTTTTAGGTGGTAATGGTCTATGACATCCTGCTGCATAACAAAGTTTATTTGCCACGCTTATCACACTTTTTGTTGTTACATTTCATTTTATTTTTAGGTTCCAAATCTACACCACATACTGGACATGGTACTTTCAAAATTATTTTTTGCGTTTAGCTTTATTTTTTTTACTATTAGGAAACCCTTTTTGCATCTCTCTATAGTTCTTAGCACTAATAGTAGAGTTCTTTTTGGACCTGCTAGTACCAGCTTTTTTTCTTTTGTTTATGTTGTAATACAAACCTTTTTTAGCTGCCATAATACTCCTTACCACATTTTGCAAGACCAGTACCTAGGTGTGGTCTTGTCTTTTGCTGTATCGCATTTGTGTCTTGCACGAAACGATTTTCTTGCTTCTGGGTTATCTTTGCGTATCTCCATGTTAGGGTCGCCAAACATAACCTTTTTAACTTTGTCTCCATCTTTAACAAAGACTTTAAATTTTTTACGCCCATATCCAGGTTCGCCTTTACTAATCCTAGAAGGACTATTTAATTTAACTGACTTACCTTGATACTTTGACATAATTATTTACCTATTTTTTTCATAGCATTTTCATGTGCTTTAGTAAAAGTAGCACCACGCTTCATACTGTTTGTCATAAATTGTATATGTTTTTTTGTATGATGCTTACTATGTTTCTGCATGGTTTGTTGTTGTCTCTTTGTTAAATTAGAAACATCAACACCTTTTATTTTTTTCATTTTCTTTTTTTCTTAGAAGGTTTTTTCTTCTTCTTCATACCATAACCATAACCTTTTGGCATATTATCTCCTAACTATATTTACCTATAGTAACACAAAACTGCACCGAAGTGCAGTCTTGTCGTACAGTATGTCCATTACTGTTATGAAAGAAAAAAGAAATAAACTTAAATCAACGCCAATTCACATTGTCTTAATGATTAAGCTACATATCTTTCTATCTTATTTTGTATGTAGATATTTATTTTACATACTGGCTATATCCCCATATAACCAACCTAGGACTTTCCTAGGTGTGTATAGTGTAGTGCTGCCCTCGCACAATGGTGTAAAAAAAATTTTTTTTTGGTTGCATATAACCACAGGTTTGTATAATTAATTTTAGTAATTGAGTTGGTGTTTCTGCTTAGTGGTAGAAACTACCTCTACACCAACTTGGTTACGAACAAAATTGTTTCACAATTTAGCTAGGTGTGTAACTGATAACACATCTAGCTTTTTTGTTTAATCATCCCCTGCCCAGTTAGGGTTACCTGCATATTCTATTTGACATCTTTCGCATATACCATCAGT
>Ga0163109_10003317_pt1 | contig 12288 bp, 9 predicted proteins | sample CRUFie1St13metaG_FD_108704 | JGI IMG/M metagenome (GOLD analysis project Ga0163109, IMG submission 108704) | Marine microbial communities from the Costa Rica Dome - CRUD Field 142mm St13 metaG | ecosystem: Environmental > Aquatic > Marine > Oceanic > Photic zone | place: Costa Rica: the Eastern... | reverse complement strand
ATTTACTTTGCTGGATAATATTCTCCTCTATGCAATAGACACAACTAATGGTATTGCTCCTGGTGCTACTACTAGAGACACAGGAACTCTCTTTGATACTTCTACGATCATCTCTTTTCCAGAAAGCACAATCTACGATCAGACTGGACTTAGAATTACTCCACGTTCTGACTTTGCAGATAACCCAATTATTGAAGCATCGCCATATACCCAGAACTCTTCTGTTATCTCCTTCTTAGGTGGTGGCGGTGCTGAGGTTGATGGTGCTAAAGTCAAGCAACCTAACTGCCCATTCCCTGGTCTGGAACTAGATGGTTCTGCAACCTTCCCTAATCAGGGTAAGTCGATGGTTGCGGCGGCATTCACGATTGTCTCCTTCGGTGGTACAGGTTACAAGATCGTCAACGATGGTTATACCCAGTTGGTTTCGGTCTTCGTTATCTTCTGTGCTGATGGTGTTCTTGCTGAATCTGGTGGTTATGCATCTATCACTAACTCTGCTACAAACTTCGGTATCTTTGCTCTGCGTGGTACTGGATTTAGAGAAGAAGCATATTCATTTGACGTTGGTCAAATTACTAACGTATCTTCTACCCCAACTGGCAGAACAATCTTCACAGTCAATGGTCTTGGAAGAGAACCACTAGAGCACTACGTTGTTAAAGTTGATGGATTCTCCAATATCAACCCAGACATTGAATACTTCGTTGATGTTGTTGAAGGCGTAACAGTTGGTCCTCCTTTCTCTGCTCAACTTACACTAGAGTCTGGTTCTGGTGGTGGTGCAGAATTTAAGCAAGATTCTACTGGCAACCCAGTTAGTGTTGGATCAATGGTCGGTGAGACCCTAAGATTGCACAGACCATCCATCGTTAACTCTTCTTCCCACACCTGGGAATTTGCAGGTTCTGGTACTAACTACAACGCTCTACCAGAAAACGGCGGTACTAAGGTCGAAGCATACGAACAGGTTTCTGAAAACTATGGTCGTGTATACGTCTCTGGTACTGACGAACTGGGTGACTTTAAAGTTGGTACGTTCGCAAGAATCGAAAACAGAACTGGTGCAATTACCTTCACGGGTACTGTTACGATCTCGGAAGTTGAATTCTTGAAACTGAAAGGTGGCGACGTTGTTGTTACTGGTTTCGACGCATCTAACACACTGGGTGGCGCTAACTCCACTGACTCCAAACTACCTACTCAGAAAGCAGTTAAAGACTATATTACCAACAACCTTGGTCCATACCTTAACAAACCATATTCCACAAACCCAGTTCCTAGAGCACTGGTTGAACTTACTGACTCTGGTAAGATCTCCGAAGATCAAATTCCACCTCTACGTCCTTTCCAAGTTTACACAGTTGCAAACCAATCAGAAAGAACTGCGATTGAAGGCGCACTAGCAGGTGACATCGCGATTCAACAGGATACATCAACGTCGTTCATTCTGAACAATGACAACGATAGTTTGTTCGTATCGTTCCCAGTAGATGCCACTCTACAATTTACTATTGGCGATGTCTTCACTGGTAGTAACACTGGTGGTAAGATTCAGGCAACTGAGTATAGAGAAGGTGTTGTATATCAGATTAACATCACTGATGGTGGTTCTGGTTATGTTACTCCTCCTGTTGTTACCATCTCTGGTGGTAACCCACAAGCAGGTGCTATCTCTGCAAACGCAACTTGTGAAATTGCAAACGGAATTGTCGTTCTGGTAACCATTGAACTATTCAATGGACTCATCGGTGGTAAAGGATATACTACTGCTCCTGTTGTTACCTTCGCTGCTCCTGCAGGTTCTGGTACACAAGCACAAGGTAATGCACTGATTGAGTCTAGACTCTATGGCGATATTGTTAACAATATCAAGTTGGAAGACACTGACGAATTTGAGTCTAGTGACGTTCCTTCTGAGACTATCAACATCAGTCGTGTTGTTAACACATCTGCAAGCAACAGCAACAACTGGGTATCTCTATCCTCTAACCAGATTGCTGCAAACGACATTACCTCTGGTGTTATCGCTACTGCTCGACTGGCATTCAACAATGCTGCAGCAAACTCGTTCTCTTTCCTAAGAGGTGATCAGTCATACGCTCCTGTAATTCAGTCCTTGAAAGGTGCTGAGACCAGATACTTTGCTAAGTTGACTTCTCAGGCAAATAGCGGTTCTTCTCAGTTGATCTTCTCTACAAACTCCGATGTACTACTAGGTCACGAAGTTGTAGCAAACATCAATGGTATTCAACCAAATACCAATATTTCTGGCATCCTAACTGCTGCTGGTACAACTACAGTTTCGATTGACAATCCACTGACCGCTACGATTCCAATCAATAGCGTCATTGAATTTGAGAGAGGTCAGTCACCACTAACATTTGAATCTTCCTTGACTCAAGGAGACTTTATTGATTCAGTTGTTATCGCATCAGGTGGTAGCGGATTCACAGATGGTCAGTATTTTGACGTTGAACTAACTGGTGGTGCTGGTACAGGACTGAAAGCAAACATTATTGTTAGCGCAGGTACAGTCACGGAACTGACACTAACTGCTTCTGGATCTGGTTATCTAACAGACTTTACAGTATCTTCTGCGCCAGCAGAAATTGGTTCTGGATCTGGTCTGGTACTCCTTGCTAAACTCAGTACAGTTAACAAGCAGTTTGCAAACGTTGCTATTGATATCGCTAGAGTTTCTGACCTAACGATTTCTGCTGATGAATTTGGAACAATTGGTGTCAGCAGATTCTATAAAGATCAATTTGAAATTGGTCTATCAGGAAATGGTTCTATCAAACTGAAGACTGGTGCAGATTCTGGTCTTGATGCTGACAAACTAGACGGCGCTCAAGGTACATTCTACCTAAATGCTAGCAACATGAACGCTGGTACTTTACCTGTTGATAGACTATCTGGTACTTATAACATCAGTATTGCTAACCAGTCTGGTAGTACACTGAGATTGGTAAGTTCCACCAGCAACCTGAACTCCAACCCAACTCCTGATGCATATAACGTTGGTATTATTGCTGACACAAGAAATAACTCCGCTGATGCTCTGGCAGATGGAGGAAACCAGCACGTTACCCTGACTATCAGAAATGGTGGTTCTGGTTTCGACGCAAACCTAGGTGGTGTAAGACAACTTGCATTTACTGATAATGATAACATGTATCTCCGTGGTTCTGGTTCCACACTAGCAACCTTCGGTACATGGGCGAAGATTTGGTCTTCTGGAAACCATGGTCCTGATTCTGGATTGGATGCCGATAGACTTGATACCAGACAAGGTAAGTTCTATCAGAATGCTATCAATATGAATGAGGGCATCTTCAGTGATAACAGAATGCCACCCCACCAGACAGCGAAAGACTTCCAGGATTCTGTACGTGTTCTTGATTGGTCTGGTCAAGCAAGATATAAGATTCTTGTTAGAGACGAACTTCTGACCTCAACTCCATTCTTGGTAGGTCAGCAAGTCAACCTCTATGCTGCTAATGGCACTGCTCCTGGTCGTATTTCGATTACAGACATTGCTGTTAACCAGGACATCAATGATGCATCCAACAACTTCACACTGATTACAGGTACACTTACAACTGGTAATTTCATTGGTGCAGTTGAAATTGGTACTACAGCACTCAGCTATCCATTCCAAGACTTCAGTATTGCAACACTAGATGCTAATGCTGATGGTCTACCTGATGGCACATTTGAAGTTGTTTCGATGGAGAGTGCTGGTGGTGCTGCAAGACTGAAACTTGGTAGACAGGATGGCGCATCTGCAACTGATCCTTCGGTCTTCTTCAGATCTTCCCTACAACCTGCAACTAACTACAACGCAGCAATTATTGCTACTGGTGGTGATTCTGCTGATGGATCTGGTTCTCTGGAGTTTAAGACAGCAAACGTCAATGCAATGACGTTGTTGGGCAACGTTCTGTGGAACGAAGGAAACCTAGTTCCATATGTATCTAATGTTGGTTCTTCTTACGGAACCAATAATAACGATTGGGATGCTGCAAATCCAGATGACAATGTAACGCTGAGAAGCATTGTCATGAGAGACAAGGATGGCAACTTTAATGCTGGTACTATCACAGCAAACCTAACTGGTGCTGCTTCCTTGAACGTTCTCAAGGCAGGCGATACGATGTCAGGCACACTGATCATCTCTGGTATCGCTGAAGCAAATCAGGCACTGAGTGTATCTGGTAGAGCAGACTTCCTAAGCAACATCACAGTTGATAACGACCTGACAGTCAATAGCACTACGTTCCACGTTGATTCAGTTGACGACACAGTAAGTATCGGTACTACTTCTTCCGATTCTTCTGTAAAACTTCTGATTGTAGAAGATGCTGATCAGGATGTTGTCCTGAGAATGTATTCATCCTACAATGCTGGTGGTGGTCCAAATCAGCGCGATGCAAAACTCCAACTGCTAGGTCAGGATGGCACTCTGGATGAAGGTCTTGAAATTAAGTATGATAATAGTGTTGGTGATGTATACTTCAAGCAACTATATAATCAAATTACGACTAATGCTGCGATTCGCTTTGGCACTGGTGCATATGGTGATGATGCTCTAACCATTACTGGTAACGGCAACCTAGGCATTCAGATGACTGCCGATGACGCATATGAGTTGGATGTAAATGGATCTGCAAGAGTCAAGACTGCTATTAACATTGCTCGCGCTGCGAATAATAGTGGTGCTCCTCTAATCTTCGCAGGTGCAACTGGCGCATCTGATGGATCAGGTGGTTATCTAAGCAACTTCCGTGTTGGTAACCAACTACTACAATCAGATACGTTTGAAATCACACCTAGTGATGGAGCACAAGGTGCTCTAGTTTGGAAATCTACTCCAGCACTGGCAATTCAAGGTTCCGAGAACCGAGTTGCAATTAATACTCTCCAGTTTGGTGGCACGGATACTACAGTATCTCCACAGGTCCAGAGAGAATATCAACTCAACATTCAAGGTGATATCAACATCAATGGTTTCGTCTTCCAGAACAATGCTGAGTTCGTTACTTCCAGATGGACAGAATCTGATAATGAACTAGATATCTACAGAGAGTCTAAGGTTTGGATCAACCCAGATTCTACTGAATCTGGATTCACTGGTGACCCTGACTATGATCTTCAAGTCGGCGGTGGAAATAACGCTGGTCACCTAGGACTACATGGTATCATGTATGTCAGGGATACTCCTCAGTGGATTGATACCACTGGTATTATCAAGAACTCTGCTAATACACTTGCGGAGGATGTAACTATCCCAGCAAACTCTAACGCGATGTCGATTGGTCCTATTACAATTCAACCAGGCGTCACAATTAATGTTAATGGTAACTGGAACATTATGTGATAAATATATAAAGCAAAGAACCCTAAGTCCGTTTAAACTATGTCTAGTCTAAATGTAGGAACTGTAACGTTATCCAATGGATTGACACTTCCTTCGTATACATCATCTCCAGATAACCGACCTTCTCATGGTGCTGGAAAAACTATCTATGATTCAACAACCGACACTATTCAAGTGTCGGATGGATCTCAATGGATTAGTGCGGGATCTTCTGGTTCTGGACTAATCAGTGCTACTGGTGGAGAAATTACTTTTGCTGGTGGTTACAAAGTCCACACTTGGTATAATTCTGGAGAATTTAATTTCCAAGTTAATGGTGCTGCATCTGGTGCTACCGCTGAGGTTCTTGTGGTAGCAGGTGGTGGTTGTGGAGGAACCATCGGTGGTGGTGGTGGCGGAGGTGGCGTTTGCTACCATTCCGCTTATCCAATTTCTGTTGGTTCTTATCAGGTAAAAGTTGGTGCTGGCGGAGTTACTCCTCTATCTGGTTACCCAGTTGCCAAAGGAACTAATGGATCTCCATCTAAGTTTGGAACCCACGAAGCATATGGTGGCGGAGCTGCTGGATCTTGGGGACCTAATGCTAGAGAAACTGGAAATGATGGAGGATCTGGTGGAGGAGCATCTGGTCCTGGTCCCAGACAACCACAGGCAGGAAGTGCTACTAAAGGAGTTGCTCCTGGTGGCGGAATTACCCACGGAAATCCAGGATATAGAAACGGAAATAATGTCTCGGGTACTCAATCTGGAACTCACACAGGTGGCGGTGGCGGCGGTGCCAACCCCAACAACACTCGTAACGGAAGAGTTGGTGGAGATGGCGTCACTTACATGGGTCTAACTGTCGGTGGCGGCGGTGGTGGTGGAACCCACTCAAACTATGGAAACGCTCCAGAAGCAACTCCTGCTGCTCCTGGTGGCGGTGGTCGCGGTGCATCTAGATCCTCTCAGTTCGCAGGTGGCGGCGGTCAAGGTTGGGGTGAACCAGGACAAGTCAACACTGGTGGCGGTGGCGGAGGAGGCTGGTATAGCGGTGGTGGTAATGGTCAAGGATCTGATGGTGGTCCTGGCATCGTTCGTGTCCGTCACACAGTTTAATCTATGTTATTTTATAATATTGAGGAAAATTTCCTCAGTGAAAAATACTTCAGTGAACTAACAAAACAAACAATATACAATCCATATTTCCCGTTGTATTTGAAACACCGAGTAGCATCGGCGTCTTCAAACAACGGGATTTATTTTACTCACAATTTCTTTTTTGCTGGAGAAGTGTGTAGTGATTATTATAAACATCTTATACCTATAATTTTAAAACTCGGTCACAAAAAAATACTGAGAATTCAATTAAATCTATTTCCAAAAACCGCCGAAATCTTACAGCACGACTGGCATACTGATATGCTGTGGGATCATAAGGGTTGTATAGTTTACCTAAATACTAATGATGGATCAACTATGTTGATGGAAGATGATGAGAGTGCTTTGAGCATTCGTTCTATATCAAACAGAGCATTATTTTTCAATCCAGGAAAACCACACTGCAGTACAACATGCACTGATTCTGAATTCAGAAGCAATATCATTTTCAACTATGAGTGATTTTTATAATGTGTTTTCCATTCCCGTATGGAAAACAAAAATAACCAAGGACGATTATGATAAAGATCTTATCCTTGGAGAGATGCTACACAACTTTAAAGTAGATCCCAAAAGAAATACCTGGGATAAGGTGATGCCAACTACCATGAAAAGTAACTGGCATCATTCTAATAATGATGAGTTGGATAAAAGGTTTAAGTCAGTTAGTTATGAAGAATCTGGTTTAACTTCAGTAATTAATTCTAGAGTTAGAGACTTTATGTCTTGCCTAAGATTAAATTCTGATGTAAAATATTTCTTTCAAATAACAAATTATACAGTATCAACTGAAGGATACTTTCTGACTAGTCATGGTCATGGCAGTGATTCTTTTAGTTCAGTTTTGTTTGTTCAATTTGATAAACTAAATCACCCATCTACTTATTTTAACAATCCATTTAGTGCAGCAGATCAAACACGTTGGTTGCAAAAAGACTTATATAATTCTTTTGACAATCGAAACCCATTTTTCAGTTATATGCAAGATACGTGGGCGATTGATACTGACGAAGATGATTATATGATTTTTCCTGGACACGTTAAACACGAGGTGCCTACTGTAGGAAAATCTAAGAAAGAAAGAGTGACTATTTCATGCAATATCAAGGTTTATAAAGATGTCTAAAGAAGTTAATTCAATTACTATTGTTGGTGGTGGTAGTGCTGGATGGATGTCTGCCGCTACTATGATCAGATTTTTTCCCAACAGAAAAATTACGATCATTGAAAGTCCCGACTTTCCTATTGTAGGAGTTGGAGAAAGTACACTGGGTCATATTAACAATTGGTTAGACATTCTAGGAATTCATGAAGATGATTTTATGAAAGAATGTGATGCTTCTTATAAACTCAGTATTAAATTTACAGATTTCTATGCCAAGGGAGATGGTGGATATCACTATCCCTTTGGACCACCATTTAAGGATGGAACGGAACTTGGTTTCAATGACTGGCATGTCATGAAACTCTTCTCTCCTGGAATTCCTCAGCAAGATTTTGCTAGATGCTTTAATCCAATTACTATACTAGCAGAGCATAATAAGATTGATAAAAATGAAAATGGTCATTTAGACAATTTCAATTTTAAAAAAGATGCAGCATATCACTTTGATGCCGTCAAGTTTGGACAATGGTTGAAGAATAATTATTGCTTACCAAGAGGAGTTGAACTAATCGCAGGATCTGTTAAGGATATTATTACAGGAGATAATGGTATTGAATCCTTGATCTTGGATGACGGAACAGAACATTCTGCTGACATGTATCTAGACTGCACTGGATTCAAGAGTATGCTTCTTTCTGGTGCAATGAAAGAAGAGTTTATTTCTTATAGAGACGTTGTTCCTAACAATAGAGCATGGGCAACTAGACTTCCATATACAGACAAGGAAAAACAACTAGAACCTTTCACCAATGGAACTGCTCTCTCATCTGGTTGGGTGTGGAATATTCCTTTGTGGAGTAGAATTGGTACAGGATATGTCTATAGTGATGATCATATCACGCCAGAAGATGCTCTAAAAGAATTCCAAGAACATATTGGAAGAGACGATCTTGAGTTTAGAGATATCAAGATGCGTATTGGAATTCATAAAAATGTATGGACAAAGAATGTAGTTGGCATTGGACTAGCAGGTGGATTTATTGAACCACTAGAAAGTAATGGTTTGTTTACTGTACACGAATTTTTATTGAAATTAACCAAGTCAATTGCAAAACCCTTTGTAAATCAATTGGACAGAGATATCTTTAATATGTCTGTTCGTGATATATTCGATACGTTTGCTACATTCGTTGGTTTGCATTATCGACTCAGTTCTAGAAACGATAGTTCTTATTGGAGAGATGTCACAGAGAGAACTAATCTAAAAGAAGAACTTCTCAGAATACCTCAAATGCAAACAGACTTCCGTCATCTTGCAGTAGCAAAAATGATTGATGAAGCATTTTGTGATGGAGGTCAAGCATACATTGCTACTGGTATGAATTATCCTATTGTTGATGATTCAACTATGTTCTCATGGACTTATCATAATGATAGAGACTACAAAGAATTAGCAAAGAGAGCTTCTCTTAGATTCCACAGACGCAAAACAATGTGGAGAGAAGTTATGGAAATGTCTCCGACATTGTATGAATACTTGTCAAATAAATATGAAAGTGAGGTAAATTAATTATGGCATTTGAGGCAATGTGGTACAAGTCGCATCTTCCAAAAGAAATTATTGATCCCCTGGTAGAGCACTTATCCATTTCAGACAATTTTATAGACTCAGAAACAAAAGGCGGAAAGTCTCTAGAGATTAGAGATAGTCAAAATCAATGGATTCCAGATACTCACTGGGTTTGTGGATTGCTGTGGCATTATGTTACTCTTGCAAACAATAATAATTTTGGTTACGATATTACTCAGTTTGATCACAACTCCATCCAATACACCAAGTATGAAGCTGGGCAATATTATGGGTGGCATAAAGATGATGGTGTAGCTAGTATTGATCCTCAAGATAAAACTAGACAGATTAGAAAATTATCTGTGGTAGTTCAGTTGTCTTCTCACGAAGACTATACTGGAGGAGAATTCCAAATGATGGAAGATGTCAATAGAACTTTCTTTGCTCCCAAAGAAAAAGGAACTATTATTATTTTCGATAGTAGACTTCTCCATAGAGCGAAGAAAGTATTGACTGGCGAAAGACGATCTCTTGTCGCTTGGGTAACTGGACCTCAATGGAGATGAGTATGAAGTGGAATGATTGGTCTATAATCGTTGTAAAAAATATTGCAAATCCTGTTCTCTTGTATGATGTGGTTCCTTGGGAACGAGGACAAATAACATACCATGGTGTTGGTGATATTGAATGGAGACAAGAAGAAGGGCAGGTTAATGGAAGCATATCCAGATATAATCACCCTAAGTACAGAAATTTTCACTACGAAATAAAATCTAAGATCGAAGAGGTGATTGGTGATGTTTTGTATCCAACATATTATTATGATAGATTCTATTTTAAAGGTCAGGCATTAGAACCTCATGTCGATAGACCTTCATGTGAAGTTAGTATCTCTATCAATTGCTCACATAATTTAGAGTATGATTGGCCAATCTGGTTTAGAACACCTGAAGGTGATGACATTCCTTTGATTACAAATCCTGGTGATGGAGTCATTTACAAGGGATGTGAAAGACTTCATTGGAGAGAACCAATGAAGGGAAATGCTAAATCTTACTACCACCAAATGTTCATGCATTATGTTCGTAGAGATGGTCCTTACTTGGAACATGCATACGATAGATGTAACACTATAAATAGATCATAGGAAAAAGTCTCAACAGATAACATGTCGGAAATTAATGTTGGTGATTTAAACGTATCGAACGAGTTTAACCTACCAATCTATAATAATTCAAACAGACCCGTAAATCCTGCTACAGGATTTATGATCTTTAATTCCACTGAGGAAAAGTTGCAGGTTTGGGACGGATCAAACTGGAAAAGTTTTGGTCAGAAAAATTATGATATTAGTGCTTCTGGAAACTATACTGAGACAAATCTCAGTGGAGATTATAATGGGTATAGGGTTTATAAGTTTACTGGATCTGGAACTATTACTGTAAACCAAAGCAACCCAGATGGTGGAGTAGAATTTCTACTAATTGCTGGTGGAGGCGGTGGCGGTGGCGTCATCGGCGGTGGTGGTGGTGCAGGTGGCGTTATCTATAGAAGAAGTCTTTATCTAGCACCTGGAACTTATAACATCAGTATTGGTGGTGGTGGAGCAGGCGGAACTGGTTGGAATACTGGTCAACAGGAAGGTAGTGCTGGAACTCCTTCTGTCTTCACTGATAACGCTGGATTCACTTATGAAGCAGTAGGAGGAGGCGGTGGTTGCGCTCACGGCGGAAGTTCGCCTAACAGAATTGCTGGATTTGGTGGATCTGGTGGAGGTGGTGCTAACGTTATGAGAAGAGGAAGTGCTGCTGTAGGTGGCAATTTTGGACCACAAACTACAGACAATGGTCCTGGTATTCGTGGTGTATATTTTACTAATAACGAAGCACATGCTCTCAATAGCACTCTTGGAAGAAGTTGTCAATCATGGTTGGGAAGACATATACGTGGTGGAGAAACTAGTGGTGGCATTGGTGTAGGAAATAAAATTCCTGGAGGCGCACAAGGTCATGCTGGTGGAATCTGGGGTGATGGTGATGCAGGCGCTGGTGGCGGCGGTTGTGGATCCAATGGAGGAAACGGAGGAGCACCTAGAGATACTGGTGGAACTGGTGGTCATGGTTGCTTCTTTGATATCACTGGTCAGATGGTTGGTTATGCTGGTGGTGGTGGTGGAGGTGTCCGAGGCACTAGTCGTCGTCGCGGAACAAAGTCAGGTGATTATGGCGGAGGAGATGGAGGTAGAACTAGTTCTTCTCCAGTAGGATTTGGATCTCCTAATTCAAACTCAGCAGAAGCTGGTGGAGATGGTCGCGGCGGTGGCGGCGGCGGTGGAGGTTATAATGGTAGTAGCAGTTCTGCTATCGGTGCTTCAGGTGGATCTGGAGTATTCATTATTAGATATAAAGCTAACTAGAGGATATAAAAATGGCATTGGATTTAACATATATGGCTTCGTTAAGTGAAGCGCAAAGACAGACAGTCATTACTATTATTAATTACATCGAACAAGAGGAACCATTTGGTCCTGGGATTACTTCTGATTGGGTTGATGAGATGAGAGAAACCCTTAGACTTGCCGCACCAAGACAAGAAGATCTCGATCGATGTAAAACTTTGACAAAGATTGCAAACTCAGAACTTTTGTATTCTGTTAATAGACTTGCTGATGATAAAGGACTACCTGTTGTCACTATTACGGGTAACACTCTAGAACTTGACAGAGTGTTCATCGAAGACTAATATAAATACTACGTATCGTAATTTTTAACAATGGACACTGAACAACTGAGAAAGAATTTTGACGAGCAACTTGCTAGTACAGAAAAGCAAATCACTGAACTGAAAGCAAATCTCGCGAAAGCAGAAGAGTATAAACTTAAACTAGTTGGTGGCATCGAAACGCTGGATCTACTTGCTGGACCAGCAGAAGAAGCACCTGCTGAAGCACCTGCAGAATGACACAAATCCCTGCTTCCTAAATAGAAGTAGGGATTTTTTGTATCTAGGTGCATGGCTACACCAACAAGTAAAGCAGAATTAATTGAATACTGCGAACGTCAGTTAGGTGCGCCTGTCCTGCAGATCAAT
>Ga0163109_10003315_pt1 | contig 12292 bp, 15 predicted proteins | sample CRUFie1St13metaG_FD_108704 | JGI IMG/M metagenome (GOLD analysis project Ga0163109, IMG submission 108704) | Marine microbial communities from the Costa Rica Dome - CRUD Field 142mm St13 metaG | ecosystem: Environmental > Aquatic > Marine > Oceanic > Photic zone | place: Costa Rica: the Eastern... | reverse complement strand
CACATAAATACTTTGTGTTGTTTAAGAGCACGTGAGCAAACATTTTAAGCCGCCCGTCGGTAAAACTATCATCGACTTCTTCATGCACTTGGTTGGGCTTTACACCAACTTCAAGTAACTCAGCGGCTACTCTATGCACCAAGGGAGAAGTTCCATGAAAGCGAAAACTTCCGGTATCTGTCATAATACCGGTGTATAAGCACTGCCCTGCTTCCAAGCTCAGCCAAACAGCCTTTCTTTCTGTCTGATTTAATACATCGAATACCAATTCACAAGTCGAACTTGCTCCTATTTGACAGAGATTAATTGTGGGCCATGAGACTTCGCCGATATGATGATCTATCAGCACTTTGGGTTGAGGAGCATTCTCGATAGTTTCGCAGAGTTCACCCAAGCGGTGTAAGGCATTAAAATCAAGACATATAATCAAATCCGAGTTGTCGACCAAGGCCTGAACAGCATTTGAATCCTCCTCATAATAAGCAATAGACTCTATATCAGGCATCCAATCCAAAAACGCTGCGCCACGGTTGGGAAGGACTACTGCACATTGTTTACCCATTGCCGTTAAGGCATGACTGAGTCCAAGAGAAGAGCCTATTGCGTCGCCATCAGGAGAAGTATGTGCCGTTATCAAGATGGATTGAGCCTTTTTTAGAGCTTCTTTCCATTGTAACAACTCGCTGTAGTTATGTCCCATACTACAAAGGTACCCATATATAAACAAGTATGTTTTTAGTGCATTTTCATGACTATTGATTAATCAATGGAAACATCTTTACTTTGCACGTGTTAAACGACAAACACAAGACTATGGGAAATAGAACATTTACGATGTTTAAGCCCGACGCGGTTCGCGCAGGACACGCAGGGGCAATGTTAGATCAGATTATTAAAGGAGGCTTTAAAGTCGTCGCCCTAAAATATACCCGTCTAACCAAGGCGGATGCTGAACAATTTTATGCAATCCATGCCGAACGTCCTTTCTACGGAGAGTTAACTGACTTTATGAGCTCTGGGCCGATTTACGCTGCTATCTTGGAAAAAGATAACGCTGTGGAAGGCTTCCGAACGTTTATTGGGGCTACAAATCCTGCAGAAGCCGCTGAAGGAAGTATTCGTGCACAATTCGGTTCAAGCATTGGAGAAAATGCCGTGCATGGCTCCGACTCAGACGAGAATGCCATCATTGAAGGAAGTTTCTTCTTTAGCGGTCGCGACGAGGCACGCTAGAGAATTTCAAGACATTTTCGTTAACTAAGATGTTGGGTGTCATTGAGTTTCTCAATGGTAAGCTTGCCATCTTGAATATAGTATTGGGTAATTCCAGTATTGTCGAATCTTGTCTTGGGTAGATCCAGTTGGAATCGATTGCAGAAATATTGTAAGATGATGCGCAGTGTACCTCCATGGGTGAGCCACAATTCGCGTCTACTTTCCTCATGAATATCTGACATATAATACGAGATACGGTCATCTACAAAGGCAGTAACTCTGCGAAAGAAAACCCCTTTGGGTTCTATCTCCGTCTCATCAAAACCTGCGTGCATTATCTTGTCACGGCTTTCCCCTTCGTATTTACCGAAAGCTCTTTCCCTCAAACGTTCTTCATAAATAACTGAATTAGACAATCCCATCCATTGCCAAGTATCCTTGGTACGCTGGAGGTCGCTTACAAAGACAGTATCAAAAGATTCCTCTTTAAGATGGATGCCAAGTTTTAGGGCCTGATACTGACCTGATTCAGCAAGCGTACCTCTGCTTTGTCCCTGAAGAATTCGCAATTTATTTTCGTCCGTCTCTCCATGACGAATGGCCAGTATGGTAAACACAGGTCTATTTACAATATTGCTTTAGCGCTCGTTCAGCCTCATAACTTCCCAATGAACGCGCCTTGATAAAATCGTCACAGGCCTCAATAAGCTCTATTTTGCCATACATTTTGGCAAGCCCCCTGAGATAAAAACTTTTTGCATCATCTACTGCCGCTAAGTATACATTTAGATCATTTAGTGCGTCAGCGTAAAAGCCAATCTCCATAAATATTTGAGCACGATATCTAAGCTCAGGAAGACTTGTGGGATCATATTCTAAATAATCATTTAGATTCTCAAGCGCAGCATTTAGGTAGCCACAAGCACCGTTAGCTTGTGCGAGACTCATAAGCGTATTTTCCGGTGCGCCTGGAAGTTTACGCAAAGTGGTAAAACATTCCAATGCATCTTGACATCTCTCCATACGCATATAAGTCTGCCCCAAATTGTAATACGCTGAAGCCGAGGAATCAAGTTCCTCAATGCTTTTTTTATAATATTCAACCGCCTTTTTATGTTTTCCTTTAAAGGCGTAAAGGTCTCCAAGATTGCGGAGGGCTACTCCGTTATGCTTGTCTATACGCAGTGCTTTAGTGAGAAATCTCTTACCCTTCAAGACATGATCTTCAGCAATCTCCATTTGAGCACGATGCAGTAAAAAAACCACTCGTGCCGAATCAGATGCCCCTAATTCGCTTGTCGTAGAGGATTCATTTTCACCAAGAGAGGAGAAATCAAACAATAAAGTGCCATCTCGTAATTCAATGGATTGCGGTGACCCATTGGCTACCGAATCCTGTGCAAGAAGGGTTACACCTGTACACAGAAAAACAAGTAGAATCATCCAACGAGTCATAATTAGCGAATTTGTATTTGTTGAATGTTTGTACCCTCCCCTAAAAAAACATTTACCTTCTGTAAGACTTCTTCTTTATGAAGAAAAAGCTCATGACGAAGCGTGCTGTCCTTTATCTCAACAAAAAGAGTGTCTTCTCTTAGTTGTAGACTGGAGGTATACTTTGCGATGTAATCCCCAGCAATATTATTCCAAGATTTACGCAAACGTGTTTCTCTCAACCTGCCTTCCAATTCAGGTTTCTCACTAAAATCGCCGAATAGCTCTCCTAAAGATTTCATTTCCTCAAGGTAATGGAGTCAAATCAAAAATCCCAATTCTATCGATAAATGATTTGGGATATTTCTTTGATGTATGAGTCAATAACACCTGATTTGTCACGCCATCTACCCTTTGGGCAAAAAGCAATTGTCTATGCTCATCCAATCGATCAAACACATCATCAAAGAGCAGCATAGGTGCTTTCCCAGAATGATCTTCTATATATTGAGCAGCGGCAAACATCATTGCGAGTAAAAACACTTTTTGTTGGCCCTGAGAGGCTTCCCACCTTAACTTACTCTCTTGCAGAGTGAATTGAACGTCATCTCGATGAACGCCCCATGTTGTGCGACCAAGTCTTAAATCGTTATGTCGCGATTTTTTTTGTGCTGATCGAGGTTCAGATGCGTTAAAAACACTAACGTATTCAAAATGTAAATGACGTCCAGCAAATTCAAATTGATCCACGGTTTGATCAAAGATGGCTTTCAGTCCCTCTAAAAATTGAGCGCGTTCTTCGAAAAGCATCGATCCCAAATCAAAAAGCTGCTCATCATACACATCCAATAACGAAGAAATGGGTTGCAGGGAATTCGCACCATTTTTTTTGATTAACTCGGTCCGCTGTGCAAGCACTTTTTGATAGTTTAATCGGTTTTTTAGATAGGACGGATGAACCATCGACAAAATTCTGTCCATCCAACGCCTTCGCTCATCTGATCCTCCTGTAATCAGCTTGAAACTGTATGGACTGTGGATTAACATGGGAAACCAAGAGGCCATACTTGAGCGACTAAGTACCTCTTCGTCATCAAGCTGAATTCTTTTTTTCGAACCTTCATAAAAGACTAATATTTTTTGAGAATTCCCCTCTTGATTTCGGACTCTACCTTCGACACGGAAATAGCCTTCATCATTTTGAATACAACGTAAATCTGATTCTGCAAAAAATGGTTTCCCTCGACTAATCAAGCCCAAGGCATCAAAAACATTGGTCTTACCAGATCCATTTGCACCGCATATAAGGGAAACACGTTTCGTAAAATTCACATCAAATGCGGTATGCGACTTAAAATGCTTTAGGTGTAGTTCTTCAAGAAACATTACTTTTGCGTATCAAATTTTGATGTTTTAAACATGGCCAATAAAGTTAAATTACCACGTTCTAAGGAAACCTACTTATCCTGGTATGAATTAATGCTTCGTCTACGACGTTTCGAAGAGAAAGCAGGTTCGCTTTACGGACAGCAGAAAATAAGAGGGTTTTGCCACCTATACATAGGTCAAGAAGCTATTGCCGCTGGCATGATGGAAGCAATGGATAAAGATGATAATCTGATCACAGCCTATCGCGATCATGGCCTTGCTATTGCCAAAGGAATGTCGATGCGCGAAGCGATGGCAGAGCTATTTGGCAAAGCCACAGGTTGTAGCAAAGGAAAAGGAGGATCCATGCACTTCTTTGATAAAGAAAATCGATTTTTTGGAGGACATGGAATTGTTGGAGGACAAATAGGCCTCGGTGCAGGAATCGCTTTTGCCGATAAGTACAACAAAACCAATCGTGTGACAGTCTGTGTCTTTGGAGATGGCGCTGCATGGCAAGGAATGCTCCATGAATCCATCAACTTAGCCAAGCTTTGGAATTTACCTGTAGTTTTTGTTTGCGAAAACAACGGTTATGCGATGGGTACATCCCAAGCGCGCACCACCGTAGTCGACAATATTGCCTCTATTGCCTCTTATCAAGGGATGCCTACACCCGTATGCGATGGTATGGACCCTGATGCCGTGGCAGATACTATGTCTGAGGTCATTGAGCATGCCCGAAGTGGCAAAGGCCCTAGTTTAGTGGAGATCAAAACCTACCGTTTTAAAGGACACTCTATGTCTGACCCACAGAAGTACAGAACGCGAGATGAACTTAACAGCTACCGAGACCAAGACCCAATTCAAACGGTTAAGGGTTATCTCCTCGATACGTACAAGGTAAAAGAAGATGTGATCAAATCTATTGATCAGGCTGTTAAAGAGGAAGTGGCTGACTGCATAGAATTCGCAGAAAATAGTCCTTGGCCAGATAATACCGAAGTATATAAGGATATATATCAAGATGAATATCCGTTTCTAACCGATGATTTCTAAATCAATTGTAAATTGACCTACCATGGCAAATGATAAGACACCAACAGATAATCAAGAAAACCCTGTTTCACAGGTAGAGGAAACCCCTGTAGCCACGGAACAAGACGATGAAGCTCAAGGCCTAGGCAAGCTATATGAAGAAAATAAGACGCTTATTTTTGGAATACTAGCCGTAGGAATTGCCATAGGCGTATTCTTCTTTTTCAATGCCAAGGATGATGACGAGGCAAGTAATGATGAACCGCAAGCAGAAGTTGTTAAACTTTTTGAAGAAGACACACCAGGGCTGATTAAAGGTTTCTTCAATAGTCCTCCTTTGGGAATCGAAGATGCCCCAGACGAACCCGCGGTACTGCTTGGAGCAGCTGCAGAATTTGATGCCGGCAATTTCGAAAAGGCACTATCTCTGCTCAATCAATGGGATGCTCCAGCGGGATACTCTTGGATAAAGTACTCCCTTGAAGCGGATATCGTGTCAAGTTTAGAAGAATGGTCGAAAGCAGGGAATCTATATGACATGGCTATTGATAATGCTCCAAAAGATCGACCTAAAATTTATCTTTCTTTAGTGTTCAAAGATTATCTTTTTCATACCCACCAAAAAGAGGAGGGAAAGGCCACTCAACGAAAAATGGAAATCTTTGAATTCCCTGATCATCACCTCTATTTTCAGTCCCCTACAGAAAATGGCACTAGCGCATATTCGTTGGGAGGATAGACTCACTAAACTAACCCATACTACATAGATGCAAGTTGCTATTATCCAAGCTGCCTATTACAAGGAAATCACAGCAGCATTGCATCAAGGAGTTACAGATACCCTCCACAAAAAATATTCTGTTAAACCTTCCGCTATCGAAACCTACAGTGTGACGGGAGCTTATGAATTACCCCTTTTGGCGAAATGGGCCTTGGAGCAAAATAAATTTGAAGGCATCATAGCACTAGGTTGTGTAATCAAAGGTCAAACAGACCATGACGCTTATATCAATCAAAGCGTCTTCCACCATTTTACTGCACTCGCTTTAGAATACGGCACGCCTATCATCAATGGAGTGCTTACCACCAATTCAAGAGAACAAGCTTGGGCTCGAGCAGGTGGCAATGATTCTGTAGACCGAAAGTCCCATAAGGGCGAGGATTGTGCGCATGCTCTCATGGAAATGCTTCAATTAAAATCCAACCTCGCTTGATGAATCTCCACGTTATCGATACAGGACATTTCAAACTCGACGGGGGAGCTATGTTCGGTGTTGTACCCAAAGCCCTCTGGAATAGACATCAACCTGCTGACGAAAACAATCGTTGCACATGGGCGATGCGATGCCTCCTCATTGAAGCCCATGGAAGGGTAATTCTGATCGATACAGGAATGGGAAACAAACAAGATGATAAGTTCCGTTCTCATTTTGAACCCCATGGCGAAGATGACTTATTGGCCTCCATTGCGCGTGCTGGATATACGAGGGAAGAGATTACCGATATTGTCTTAACTCACCTTCATTTTGACCATTGTGGCGGTGCCGTTCAAAAGCGGCCGAATGGGGACTTAGAGTTAACCTTTCCCAATGCGATACATTGGAGCGAAGAAAATCATTGGAAATGGGCTACTGAGCCAAATCCAAGAGAGCGGGCTTCATTTCTCAAGGAGAATATTTTGCCAATCAAAGAAAGTGGCATGCTGAAATTTGTCAACGATGACACAGAGATTATTCCTGAGTTGTGGTTTGCCATTGCCGATGGTCACACCCATGGTATGCTCATCCCCCATCTAGAAATTGGAGAGGAAACCCTAGTATTCATGGCTGATTTGTTACCGTCTCCTACACACATTCCTTTGGCGTGGGTTATGGGATATGATATTGATCCATTACAAACCATCCGAGAAAAGGAGGCTTTTTTAGCAGAAGCTGTTGAAAACAACTTTATTCTTTTTTACGAACATGACCCCGTCATTGAATGCAGCCGGGTTGTCCAGACAGAAAAAGGCTTTCGTGCAAGTGATATGATGTCACTAGCAGACATTTTGCATGTTGAGGAATAGGCACCCGATCCACCCCCTCCCTGCGGGTAAGATATATCCCCCAAAAAATGTGCCGCTGAACAAATGATTTTCCGGTCTTTCTCAATCCCTATCCGCCTGTAATCCACCGGTATTTATCCAAAGCCAATGCCCTGACCAAGACTCGTCTTGAAATAGGTGCCGTGCCAGTTTTAGATTGTATGTTTTATCAAGTAAGACGTTCTTTTCTTTGAGAAAATAATCTTGAAAATCCAAGTCTTCCGGCCCAAGCTTGGCAAATCCTCTGCCTGCTGCAGCGTAATCCAACTGTATGTCAGACGAATTGGCCGTTGGCAGAAAGCCTTGCATGCGCTCCTTAAGTGAGGTGTCACGAACCATTGGATAGCCCCATAACTTAACACCTGCAAGATCTAAAAGTCCCACATAGGTGCCGCCGCTGCCTACAGGCAGGACTACGCGATTGTAGATCGACAAATCAGTGTCTGACAACATGTTAGCAACGCCCAACGTCCCTAAAAAACCACTTCCTCCTTCAGGAATAAAAAATGCGTCTGGATATCTTTCCAACCATGAAGCTGTAAAGTCTGACGAATGCCGCTCAACAAACGCACTTCGAGAAACAAAGTGCAAAATCATGCCATTGGCTTTGCAGTCGTCTAATGTTGGCGTGCTTCTCTTTTCTCCTCGAACGACCCCAATGGTGGTCATGTTAACTTCTTGCCCTATCTGCGCAAGGGCATGGAGATGATTTGATCGGTTACCTCCTACGGAAATGAGCGTAGTCTTTCCCTGTCGCTGTGCCTCCGACAGAAAGCCCTTGAGTTTAAATCGTTTGTTACCGAGAGAATCAATACTGCATAGATCGAGCATGGTTAGCTTGCGGCCCTTCTTATCCAATACAGATCGAAGATGAGTAGAATGCGTGCCCTCCTCCATTGTGTAATACTCAACGAATTAATCCTCAGTTGAAAGGATAAATCGATCAATAAACTCTCGGACACAGCCTTCCCCACCCTTCTTACTCAGGACCACATCAACGAGAAGCTTGATTTCTTCTACAGCATCCTGAGGACATGCAGCCATTCCTACATACGCCATGATGGTTTTGTCATTTAGATCATCACCTATGAAGGCAATAGACTCCTTATCTACGCTTAGCTCTTGCATCCAGGATCCCAAGACGTCAAGCTTATCTTGCGGACCAGCATAGTAGCGGGAGATACCGAGCATCTGCATGCGAGCCCCAATAATATCTCTACTGTTACTCGTCGAGATGATAGCTACCTCTACGCCTTCCTGTATAGCCGCGCGAATACCGTGGCCATCTTTGGCATTAAAGGATTTAAACAGCTCTCCTTGTGCACTCACATGAATCTGACCATTGGTCATCGTACCGTCGACATCAAGAATGAGTAATTTGATTTTCACTATCCAATGATTTACTAGAGTTCTAAAGATAGGGTTACCGGACCGTCATTTACTAAACTGACCTTCATATCTGCACCAAAGATTCCCGAATGAATCTTACCGGGACACGCAGTTTCTGCCTTAACTAGGAAGGCATCGTATAGCCGTTGAGCCTCTTCAGGTGGGCAGGCCTCAGTAAAGCTTGGACGATGTCCCTTTTTTAAAGACCCATAGAGCGTGAACTGACTTACAAGGAGCATTTTCCCATTTACGTCCACTACGTTATGCTTCATTTTGCCTTCCTCATCAGCAAAAATGCGCAGCTTAAGGAGCTTATTGAGCATGGGTTCTAAAATCGTTTCATCATCTTCTTGGCCAAATCCGACGAATACAAGCAAACCTTGATCAATAGAGCCAACCTCTAGTCCATCAACATGGACGGAAGCTGACGATACTCTCTGGACTACACACCTCATGGCAGTCCGATGTATTTATGAATTTGAAGGCTTAATTCCCACTTGGGATATTCATTCATAAAGGATAAAATCTGGGGCATTACTTCATCCACTACCGACCACTCCGGTTGGAGAAAGTAGCGCGTGCTTTCGTTGCCAGCTCCGGCAAATTTTTGCGCCCAGCGCAAATCGTTGCGATGCGCAATAACTACTTTAATTTCATGAGCCTGCTCTAAGACACTGTCAAGCGGCTTTTTAAAGCGCTTAGGAGATACACAAATCCAATCCCAATGACCACTTAATGGATAGGCTCCTGATGTTTCAATGTGGCTTTTACGCTTGTGCTCGTGAATGATTTTGGTCAGATGCGTGAGATTATGCATGGCAGGTTCACCACCAGTCACCACTACAAACGGGGCAGGACTCTCTTGGACTTCCTTAGAGAGGTCTAGAATGGTGCGTGTCTCATAATCTGAGACCTCCCAAGACTCGGGTACATCACACCAAGGACATCCCACATTACATCCTGCTAATCGAATGAAATGGGCTGTTTTACCTTGGTGTCCCCCCTCCCCTTGTACGGAGAGAAACGATTCCATCACAGGATAACTCTTTATTGAAGAACCTTGCATTGCACTGCAAATGTAGTAGACTTATCCACGCGTAGGGCATTTTGTTTACAATATGATAATCCTCTTATAGACAGGACACCTGACTCATTTAATATATTTAAGGCAATTAGACCTATGAAACATTTTATATCTACCCTTTTAGTCGCACTAACCTTGAGCGTTGGTGTCAGTTTCGGGCAGTACACGCCCTACTTTATTGATCAGGTAAACACTACAGGTGCCACCGGCGAACCAGACAGTTCTGGTGTGCTCGTCGAGTTAAGAGGTGTTGTGGGAAGTGGAAACTTTAGAACCACTGGTCTTCTTTTCTCGATACAAGATTCTACAGGTGGAATCTCTGTCTTCAGTAATCCAAACGATTTTGGCTTTACGGTATCCCGAGGTGATTTAGTAGTAGTGCGCGGGGAAATTGGATTCTACAATGGATTAACGCAGGTTGTAAATCTTGATACCGTCTACAGCATTGGAACCCCAAATATCACAGCTACTGTTTATGATCAAGAACTTGGTGAAGAAGTAGAATCACAATTTATACGTGTCAACTGTCTTGTTCTTGATCCAACTGATTGGCCTTCTGCCCCATCAGGTTCTGGTTTTAATGTTGATGCCACGGATAACTCAGGAAAATCCTTCTTGATTCGAATTGATTCTGACGCTGAACTCTTTTCGGCAGGGGCGCCTACGGCAGACACCGTTGACATCCAAGGAACAGTAAGTCAATTTACATTTAACGCGCCTTACAATACAGGCTATCAGCTTCAACCCTATTACACTATAGACATCACGGCAAGTCCTTCAGGACAATGTGTAAACTTAGTAACGTATCCAGATGCTACTATTGGAGCCGTCACTGCAGTTGATGCGAACGGTGATGTTGACTCCTTTGGCAATACGCATACCCTTCGAGGTGTCGTTACAAGCCCTGACTTTAGAGAAGGAAGCAATGGTGTTGAATTCTCAATGACAGACGGTACAGGAAGTATTTGGGTCTACACGCCCGATTCATCTATTAGCTACATGCCCATGGTTGGAGATTCTGTAGTTGCAGAAGGACGTATTACGATGTCGAATGGTGTTGCAAGACTCTCCTTCTTAAATAACCTTTTTCAAGGTGGAGTTAGCAGCAACTACGATACTACGGTAGTTTCAGGTCCTTTAGGGGAATCTGAAGAAGCAGAACTTATCCGCATCAATAACCTAAGTCTCCAAGGACTATGGGACGTCGCCTCAGGATCTAGCTTTAACGTAAATGCCACAGATGGAAGCAATACATATGACATCCGAATCGACGCTAACCGTGATGTGATTTTCAATAACGTCCTTACCCTGCAAGGAAGCTTTGACCTAGTAGGTATAGGCTCTCAGTTTGATGCATCGGCTCCTCGTACGGAAGGTTATCAGATTCTGCCTCGCTTTGATACCGATTTTTCACTCAATCCAACCTCGAGCATCGATCAGGTAGAATCAATTAATATTTTAGCCTTCCCAATTCCTGCGTCAAGTCAACTCACCATCATGTTACGTGAGGATATCAACGCAAAAGCAAACTTTGCAATACTCGACCTTGCAGGTAAACAAATTGAGTACGGAAAGGTCCAAATAAGCAACGGCTTTGTCAATTTCGATGTATCTACCCTAACAAAAGGTCAATATATCTTGACTTTGGATGCGAATAATACTACATTCAGTACGGACTTCATGGTACAATAGCGCCTGAGTCTATATTTGTTTGCTTAGTTCGAAATGCATTAAAACATACCTACGACGCACCGAACCAAAGCTAAGGCCCTCCTTGTGAGGGCCTTTTTTTTTATAAGATTTTCAGCTATTGTATCTTTCCCCTCTCATGGCATATAGAGATATTTTTTACAAAGACTACTTTCAGCAGCAAGCTGGAAGAAACACTTTGTATGATAGCCTCAAGGAAAAGCTTGATTGGGATCAAAGGATCTACGCCGATGAATTCTTGCATTTACTGCCTGAAGATCGCTCGGCGTCTATTCTTGATTTGGGAGCAGGCTATGGCAGTTTGTGCCATTGGCTACAACAGAAGAACTACCATAATGTACACGCTATAGACACCAGTCCAGAACAAGTTAAGCGAGCCAAGGAGCTTGGTATACCTGTAGAATTATGCGACGTGCAAACTACTTTGGACAGAGAGGATTCCTATGATGTAGTTTTTGCTATTGATTTTATCGAACACTTCGATAAAGAAGAACTCGTAGAACTTCTTAAAAAGATAATCAGCCGACTGAAATCAAACGGAAAACTTATTCTTCGAAGTCCTAACATTGATGCTCCGATTGGTAGCTTCTATGCCTTCGGAGACTTCACCCATGGTGTGGTCCTGAACAAACACTCCGCCATTCAACTCCTTTTAGCCTGTGGTGCCCGTAAGGTAGACATACATCCTTCCTCACTCCGAGTAAAGGGCCCGCTAAAAAACACTTTTCGGAAGCTCTTATGGATTGTGGTGAAAGCTACAATGAAGGTGGCATTGTTTGCTACAGGAAGAAGGACATCTGCAGTTTCATACACTCCTAATCTCATTATTGAAGCTTACAAAAAAGACTAGGTTTTTTTCAGAATACTACTTAGGTGGAGAGGTCAAAATCTCTTCGAGTAAAACCATATCATCTTCGAGAATATCTAGATGGGTGACAAGTCGGATAGTTCGAGGTCCAAATGGGACAGCT
>Ga0163109_10003314_pt1 | contig 12300 bp, 19 predicted proteins | sample CRUFie1St13metaG_FD_108704 | JGI IMG/M metagenome (GOLD analysis project Ga0163109, IMG submission 108704) | Marine microbial communities from the Costa Rica Dome - CRUD Field 142mm St13 metaG | ecosystem: Environmental > Aquatic > Marine > Oceanic > Photic zone | place: Costa Rica: the Eastern... | reverse complement strand
TAAAACTTATATACACGTTAATCAACACAAAATAAGAGCAAACAAGAAACACGGTACAGATGAACCTGTTATAACTGTTAAAAAAGGTAAAGAAAATAGATATTGTCACGAAGTAAAAATTAATGGACCAAGTACTGTAATGTATGGTGGAAATGAAAAGCCTATATTATCTTGTGGTGCTAGGGTTGTTATTTCTACTGAAAGTGAAGTTGAAATAGTTCGTTAGTCTATTTTTCTTACAAGTTGTACTGAACGTCTTTTAATACGTTTCTGAATTATATTTGCTAGACTTGTAGTTGGTCCCCATATGACTTCCACATCTTTAGAGTTCATATTGAGTATCCAATTTTTATATCGTGCTATTTGAGAACCTAAAAATAAATTTATCGGCATAAGCCTATTTGACTCCCACCACCATTGCTCACCAAGTTCTACAAATCTCTTTCTCAGTTCAGGAGAAGGTATAGCCTCAAAGTTATACATAGAGGTAATTACTTGGTCAGAGTTTATTATTATTCCTAGATGTTCAGTGAATTCTTTTTTATTTCCGTATCTCACATATGAGAAAAACGGATAATTCTCTTGCATCCATTCTACTTTTTCTTTGTCCATCGTTATATTTAGCATTGAAAAATTTTAGTCTCTCAGGTGATAAATACATCTATGAATAACTACAATATGTATCAGTATAGTAGAGACATAGAAATTGTTTGTTTAGATGGTGACAATACAAACAATATGAACAATTACCTGGGGAATACGCCAATGTACGACGGAACACACAAACTACATAAGGGTATAGACAATACTCTTAGATTTAAGATAAAAGATACGGATAGAAAACCTATCGATTTAACAAATAAAACGATTATATGGAAGATGTATGACAGAGATTCTAGAGAGAATGTACTATTCAAATACCTTACTGTCACCAACGCAACCAAAGGTATGGCATCTTTAATCGTACACACGGCTGATACAATTATGTTACCTCAGGGATTTTATCAGTTTGCAATGTACACTGTAGAAAATGGTGTAGAGCAAATCTTATATACAGATACGTATGACAATGCTAAAGGTCACGTTGAAGTAGTTGACGATGTATATCCAGAATTTGAGGAATCACAATCAACTGAAACGTTCTTTGATGATGGAACATACTTCATTTCTACTGCTTTTAATGGATCAGCATCAACATCTAAATCAAAATCAATACATACTCTTGCAATCTATTATGATGGGTTTACAGGTACAGTTGAAGTACAAGGTGACTTAAGTGAACAGCCTAGTTCTTCACACGATGATTGGTTTTTAATCTCACCAAAATTGTTCTCAAATCCAACAATTACTGTCAATAATGAGAGTGGTGTTCAAGCATTAGTACTTGAATCAAACGTAAATTGGATAAGAATTAGATATCAAGCAACTGCAGGAACAATCAAAAAAGTTCTACTGAGAAACTAATTACTCTTGACATTTGGTGCTAAAGGTACTATATTAACAGTATGGACCTTCAGCAAGTAATATATAGACATATACCTGGTAAGAATAGACAAGCAAGTGGTGGTTGGCTTAGTTTCAACTGTCCTTGTTGTATCGAGGAAGGCGAACCTCGACTAGATACCAGAATGCGAGGGGGTGTTCGTAGCGACGGAGATTCCATATCCTACCATTGTTTTAATTGTGGGTTCACTGCAAGTCACCGAACCGGAAGAATACTTAATAGAAAATTTCTAAAACTCTTGCGTAATTTAAATGTTTCTGAAGGAGAAATCAAGCGTTTACAGTTGGATGCTATCCGTCAGAAAGAATTGTCTGAAGGTCCATACCAAATAAAAAGAAATAAACAAAACTTTGTTCTTCCAAAATTTAAAGAATGTGATTTGCCTGAAGGCTCAGAAGAATTACAAAGTGTGTTATCGAAAGATAATCCACCAGAAGAGGCAGTGTTTTGTGCAAAGTATCTAATAGATAGAGGTGTATTTGATTTTATTGATGAAGTGTACTATTCTTCTGATATGAGATTTAAAAATAGAGTTATATTTCCATTCTATCAAGGTGATAAAATAGTTGGTTATACTGCACGTGATATCACAAATAATTCTAGTGCAAAGTATATTACTAAATCTCCAAAAAACTTTTTATTTAATACAGATAGAATAAAATCCAAGACTAAATATCTTATAGTTTGCGAAGGTATCATTGATGCACTGGCATTAGATTGTATCGCTATAACAAGCAATGAGGCTTCTCAAGAACAAATAGATTACATAAACCAATTCAAAGGCGAAGTGATTGTATGCCCTGATAGAGATAAAGCAGGACAAAAATTAATTCATCAAGCACAAGAAAATGGTTGGAGTGTATCTTTTCCTTTATGGGAAGACGATGTTAAAGATGCCGCAGATGCAATACATAAGTATGGTAAACTGTATACACTTAACAGTATCATTGAGGCACGTATAAGTAATAATACAAAAATAAGTGTGAAAATGAGAATAGGATAAAAAACATAATGAAAAAGAAAGTAACGATTATTCCGGAACCAAAAGAACAACCGAAACCAACTCCCCCACCTCCTCCACCAACGCCTCCGCAACCGCCGAAGCAACCAGGTGAGTACAGTAAAGATAATGGTGTATTGTTTATGGAGAAAGAATTCAATCAAGAAAATTGTATGCCTTTGGTAAAAATGATTATTGAATATAATCTTATGCCAAAAGACAAAGCACCAAATACAATTCATCTATATATTAATTCGCCAGGTGGATTAGTAGATAGTTGTATGCATTTAATTGATACGATTAAACAATCACGTATTCCTGTATATACTTATGGTATGGGGTGTATCGCAAGTTGTGGAGTAATGTTGATGATGTCTGGTGTAAAAGGTCATCGTTATCTTACACAAAATACGGCAGTTATGTCACACGAATTCAGTGGTGGACAAAAAGGACAATACCACGATATGTTAGATAGTAAAAAGCATATGGATTGGACAAACGAAAAACTGTTAGAACATTATATAAAGTGTACAGGTAAAACAAAAACATATATTCGTAAACATTTGTTGGCACCAAAAACAGACCATTGGTTAACTCCTGAAGAGGCAGTTAAACACGGTATTGCAGATAAAGTTATCACTACTTACTGATGCCTAGATTAGTGACATTTGGTTGTAGTCTAACCTACGGTCACGGTCTTGAAGATTGTTTTGAACCTCCATTAATGCCTGGTCCAAAGCATAGTAATCTTGCTTGGCCAACTATAGTTGCAAACAAATTTAATTTAAAACTTGAAAATTGTTCTCAACCTGGATTAAGTAATAGAGGTATATTACATAAAATATTAGAATTCAAATACAGAAAGAATGATATAATCATTGTAATGTGGACTAATGTGTTTAGATGGTCTAAAATTACACCTTCTGATATTGAAAATTACGGTCTCTGGTTAGATACTCCTTATGTAAATATGTTGGCAGAAAACGCCGATGAACACGATTTGACAGTAACATCGGCACAATGTGCCAATCTTGCTTGGCATCATTTGAAACAAAAGATATACACAAGACAGTTTCATATTATATCTGGTTCTGGATTAAAGGAAGATAGTCCTTGGAGAATGAATAGTTTTCAATGGAACCAAGTAAAATTTGAAGATTATGATTTTGGTTTACGCAAAGATTATCCATTAGCATTGGATAATGCACATCCTGGACTAGATGCCCACAAACAATTTGCAAAACTTGTTGTTAAATCTATTGACAAAGTGTAACAATTTTGTTAAGATAATACTTATAATAACTTCACAGAGGACTTATATATGAAAATCATAGCAGGAAACAGTAACAGAGAGTTAGCAGAAAAGATTTCTGAACATTGTTTTACTGATTTAGTACCAGCAAAGATTGATACATTTGCAGATGGTGAATGTAATGTAGAATTTCACGAAAACATCAGAGGTGAAGATGTTTTTATAATACAAAGCACAAGTAGTCCAGTTAATGATAGTTTGATGGAACTTATGATTATGATTGATGCGGCCACACGTAGTTCTGCAAAAAGAGTTACGGCAGTTATACCATACTTTGGTTATGCAAGGCAAGATAGAAAAAGTGCATCACGTACACCTATTACTGCAAAACTTGTATCGAACTTACTTACTAAGGCAGGTGCAGATAGAATTTTAACTATGGATTTACACGCAGGACAAATTCAAGGTTTCTTTGATATTCCTGTAGATGATTTAACCTCAAGATTAGTCTTTGCAAAAGACATTAAAAGAAAAATTATTAAAAAGTTAGAAGAACCTGTTATATTCGTTTCACCAGATGCTGGTGGTACAGTAAGAGCAAGAAAGTTTGCAGATATGTATCACGCCAACTATGCTATTGTTGACAAACGAAGACCAGAGGCAGGTAAGGCAGAAGTTATGAATTTGATTGGTGATGTTAAAGATAAACACGCAATCTTGGTAGATGATATTATCGATAGTGGTGGAACTCTTTGTAATGCGGCTCAGGCAATTTTAGATGCAGGAGCATTAAGTGTTAGAGCATATATTACACACGGTGTATTGAGTAATGGTGCTTGTCACAAAATTGAAAACAGTGTTCTTGAAGAATGCGTTATCACAGATAGTATTAAATTTAGTTGTCCTGATAATTGTAAAAAGACTAGAGTAGTTAGTGTATCTCAGTTATTAGGAGAGGCGATACGTAGAGTTAGTAACGAAGAAAGTGTCAGTAGCCTCTTTACAATGAAGGTTAGTTAGGAGAATAATGATTAGAGAAAAAGATTGGTCTAAAAAACTACACTGGACAACAACTGCTAGTGAAAAAGTTTTATTAGGTTTCATAGGAACCCTAACAATGATTGCCGCAGGTTTAGATATCTATAAAATGGTAGTTGTAGATATGAAAATCGAATTAGGTGATTTATTCTTGTTGTTCATTTATGCAGAGATTGTTGGTATGGTAGGTGCATTTTATTCAAGCAATAGAATACCTGTTACATTACCGATTATAATTGCAATTACGGCTTTATGTAGATTGATTGTTCTACATAGTAAAGAAGCCGATCCTTGGATGCTTTTTGCAGAAGCAGGTGCTATTGCTATATTGGCAGGTGCGGCATATATGATGTCGTTAAAAGATAAATTAAGTTTAGATAAAGAGTTGAGAAGAAAGCGACTTGACAAATCAAAATAAAAAGAGTAGACTATATAAATGGCTGAAATAAAAGATTATAATTTAGATTTACAAAAGTTATTCGTTCAGTTTATGATAACTGATCCTGAATTGTATTCTAGGGTACGTGCTATCATTGATCCAAAGTTTTTTGATAGAAGTATGAGAAAAGTAGTAGACTTATTGGTTAGTCATAGTGAAGAATATTCAACAGTTCCTACGCCAGATATTATCAAAGCACAAACAGGCGAAGATATTGAAAAGTTAGATAATATTATACAACATACAGATTGGTTTATCGATGAATTTGAAACTTTCTGTAGACATAAATCAATAGAAAAAGCAATTATTGATAGTGCAGATTTATTAGAGACTGGTAGATATGGCGAAGTAGAATCTAGAATTAAAGATGCAGTACAAGTTGGACTAGCACGTTCACTTGGTACAGATTATTTTGAAGATCCTAGGTCAAGACTTGAAAAACTAAAAGATAACAATGGACAAATATCTACAGGTTGGAAAGCACTAGATGATAAACTCTATGGTGGTATCAATCGTGGTGAGATTACAATTTTCGCAGGTGGTTCAGGTGCTGGTAAATCTTTGTTTATGCAAAATATGAGTTTGAATTGGGCACAATTAGGAATGAATTGTGTTTATTTCACTTTAGAACTTTCAGAAGAACTATCAAGTATGCGTATGGATGCAATGCTTACAGATAGAAGTACAAAAAGAATTTTCAAAGAACTAGATGATGTAGAATTACAAGTTAAAACTAAAGGTAAAAAATCAGGAATGCTAAGAGTTAAATATCTTCCTTCTGGTTCTACAGTAAATGACTTGCGTTCATATCTAAAAGAATTACAAATACAAACAGGTAAAAAAGTAGATTGTATGTGTGTTGACTATCTTGATTTGTTAATGCCAGCAACTAAGAAAGTTCCTGCAGGTGATTTGTTTATCAAAGACAAGTATGTTACAGAAGAAATTCGTAACTTTGCAATGGAAACTGAGACAGTTATGGTAACTGCATCACAGTTAAACAGAAGTGCAGTTGAAGAAATTGAGTTTGACCATTCACATATTGCAGGTGGTATCTCAAAAATTCAAACTGCTGACAATGTTATAGGTATCTTTACAAGTCAACAGATGCGAGAACGTGGACATTATCAATTACAACTGCTTAAAACACGTTCATCTAGTGGTGTAGGGTCTAAAATTACATTATCATTTGATAGAGATAGTCTAAAAATTGAAGATGATGTTGACGGACACGATGATGGCGATGGTCAACAAATTTCAAGTGCATTAAATATAATGGATACATTGAAAAAGAAAACAGTTGTCAATGAAGAAACCGAAGAAAAACAAGAAAAAACAGACGCCGCACAGAATTTAAGAGATATGGTCAGATCCAAATCACGTTCATTTCTTGAATAAAATTGATAAATACAGAAGAACGGAGATTATCAATGAGTAAACCACGTAAAAGTCTTTTTGAAGAATTAAACTCTTTAGCATATTCAAATGAAAGAGAAAGATTCGTAGAACAAAAAGGCGAGAACTTGATTTCTGGAGCAATCAATCTTATCGAATTTATAAATCGAGAGTTTGATGAAGAAACGGCATCTGACTTAACAAAACGATTAGTCAATAGTATTCGCTCTGGCGATCCTAGAAAGTTCAAACGTGGGATCAATTCAGCCAAGGCGAATAAGAAATGACACTAGAGCAACAATTAGACAATCTAAGAAAACTTGCAGGCATATATAAACCATATGCTCCAAAAGAACCTGCTCAAGAAAATATTTCTTATACAGGTACAGAGAAATCAAAACTTCAAAAGAAACATAACATTCAACCAGGAACAGATGAATGGTTTAGACTTTGGTTTGCAAAGCCACATTTAACTGGTGAAACTCCTTTTGGAGGAAATAAATGAAAATAAGAGATATTATAGGTAAAGGTAGAGAACGTAGATTTAGAGGTCCAAGAAAGCCACGTTTAAAACAAGTAGGCTTTCACAAAAAGATGAAAAATCTTTTAGATAATGAAATCTCAGAAGATAAAAATACGCATTTAGACCACGCAGAAGAACTTGTGTTTATACAAGGCAACGAAGGTATAAAACGTATTGTAAATTCTTTCTCGACTCTTTTAAATACACTTGATGGACAAGGCGGTGGTGATGCAATTACTACTAAATGGGATGGTGCTCCGGCTGTATTTGCTGGTACAGATCCAGAAGATGGAAAATTCTTTGTAGGTACAAAAGGTGTATTTGCTCAAAAGGCAAAATTAAACAAATCTCCAGAAGATATTGAAACAAATCATCCTGATACAACTAAGAATGATGAGCCTGTAAGTAAAGCAGGGTTACGTAGTAAATTAAATGCATCATTAGAACACTTAAAAGACTTAGGTATTGCAAATGTATTACAAGGTGATTTATTATTCACTAAGGGTGATTTAAAACAAGTTAATATTGAAGGTAAACCACATATTGCATTTAAACCAAATACAATTAGTTATGTTGTACCTGCTGATAGCGATACTGCTAAAGCAATGATGGCGGCAGAGTTAGGTATTGTATTCCATACAAGTTATGAAGGTAATAGTATGGAAGAAATGAAAGCAAAATTTGGATTTGATGCAAGTGAACTAAGACCATCATCAAAAGTTTGGTTTACAGATGCAAGAATTAAAGACGTATCTGGTCAAGTACAGTTATCAAAAGAAAATAGTGCAAAGATACGTTCAGCGATAAAAGAATTAAGTGCAATGTCAGTTGATGAAGATACTTTCAAAGCAATTAATCAGAAGATTGGTGGACTAGAACTAGTTCACGAAATAAAAGCACACGCAAACTTACCAATTAGAAATGGACAAGCATTAGAACAAGATGCAGATAAATTTGCAAATGACTTTTTAGTAAAATTACAAAATAAATTTGACGATGCAGTAGCAAAATTAAAAACAGGACCTGAAGGAAAAGCAGGTCAGGCTAAATTACAGGCTAAAGCAGAAGTTGAACAAATTATAAATAACAATAAGAAAAATATTGCTGATATGTATCGTGCATATTTAAAATCTGAGGCAGTTAAGATGATGTTTCAGAGAAAAATGAAAAACATAAAAGCAATAGATAGTTTTATAGAGCAACCAGACGGTTCTTTTAAAGTAACAGACCCTGAAGGTTTCGTAATTGTGGATCAAATAGGTAGAGCAATGAAAATAGTCGATAGATTAGAATTCAGTGCGGCCAACTTTGCAAAGGATTAATATGATGTTAAGTAAAGAATGCAAAGCACATCTAAAGGAAGCAGGAATGGGCCCGTTTCAACACGCCCGTTTCGCATTAGGAATTGCATTCGAACTTCAGGTTGCAACTGCGGCTTTGGTTGTTCACGCAGTGGCTCCAAGATGTTGTAAAACATATGCAAGTGATAAAATTCTAGATATTGCGGAACGTTTAAAAGAGATGAAAAATGGAAAGTAAATTAAAATTAATACCTGATTTAACTGAAAGCAGATTATTCAGAACAAGACAAAATCAAAGCAAATTAAACGTAGATGATGCGGCAGAATTAACATTTGCATATTTTATGATTTTAAATATGTTTAATAAAGATTATGAATTTGCTCCATTGGCAAAAGATTATGCTAATAGAACAATGCAATATCGTAATTTTGATTACTTTAGAATGAGTGGTACAGATTTATATGCAACATTAAATCGTATGATGGGCAAACAACAAGATTTAGATGACGAAAGAGATAAGATTGCAATGGGTCGTATCAATATAAAAAGACAAGACGTACTAAGATATCTAAATCATATTGGTTCAAGCAAATCAGACGCAGGATTTGAACAAAGAATGCTATTAAGATTTCAACGTGACTTAAATATACAAGATAGTATGTTAAGGTCTATGAGAAGATTGGTAGCAGATTGGGATAATCTAAATCAAAATCAAAAAGCACTAGTTACTACAAGAATGATGCAATATACACGTGCAAAAGCAATGCGTAGTGAACTAATGCCTGCTCTAAAATCGTTTCAAAAACGTGGAAACTACATAGTTAACGATGAGAAAGATACTAAAAAGAGCATTTGGAACAATCCAATAACTAAAACGGCGGCGGCCGCGGCTGTTATATACGGTGCCCGTAAAGCAGGTAAGGCTCTAGGTAAGACTACATATCAAACAGGTCGTACATTAGGAAATAAATACCAAAATCGTGGCAAATAAGGCCCATTTTTCCTCAAAAAATGATAAATAAAAGCATAGAGCGATATAATTATATGCTCAAATAAATTCATTTAGGAGAACTAAAATGGCAAAAGTACACGAAACATATTCAGCAGGTCAATTCCTTACTGGTAACTTAAATCACTTCACAGTGACAAAAACTGGTATGGCTTCATCTGACCTAAAAGCAATCATTGAAGGTGCTGGCACAAGAGCAACAGTTGTTCTTGTTGGTGCAATCGATGGTAACGATGTAAGAATTGCAGTAGAAAACAACGGCGCTTGGGATGCCGCTGGTCTAGACACGGCTCTAGGAGCAGACTTCTCAGTGGCGGATTTCGCTTACTAATTTTACCCCCCTGGACGTTAGTCCAACCCCACACTTTGCGTGTATTAAAAGGCCCGGTTTTTAATCGGGTCTTTTTTTATTATATACAAAGATAAATATAAGTAATATAAAGCATATTGGAGTAAACTTATGGCAAAGATACACGGCGCGGCATCGGCAGGAGAAAATCTAACAGGGAACATAAATTTCTATACGATTTATGTGAAACAATTAGATATGACTGCTACAGGAAATGTTGCAGAACAATCACAACAAAATTTTGATGATGTTGTGAATTTAATCTCTTTGGTTGCACAACCTATTGTTATGAATAACCCTTTGTCAGTTACATTAGACGGTCTAGCACCATCAATGACTGGTCCTGGTATGTTATTTAAGTTTGCAGTAGAGCATCCGAGAGTTTTTGAAAGAAACGGAGACAACGTTTCAGTTCTAAAAGAACTATTTGAAGGCGTACAAATCGAAAATACTGTACTTCAAGAAGGTACAAACATCGAATTTGTAATGTCTGACATTCTATAAACAATTTCTATTAAATTTCAAGGCGGAGAGAGCAATTTCTCCGTCTTTTCTTTTCTATTCATAGATAACCTTTGGACCTAACAATGATAAATACAAACAATGGGATTTAATCTCAAGTAGGAGTTATTTTTTATGTCAGATATAGATGCAAAATTGGCGGCACTAGAAACAGAGAGTTTAGAAACTCACGTAGCAGTTTGCCACGAAAGATATAAAAATTTAGATACAAGTATTAATAGATTAGAAGGTCTAATTGAAAAAAATGCGTCTGATACTAAAGAAGGATTAGGCGAATTAAAGAAAATAATCATTTGGGCAACTTCAACTCTATTTGGAACTATGTTACTTGCGTTACTAACATCAGTCTTTGGAGGACTATAATGTTATTAAATGAAGTAACAGAAGATGTATACGAAGCCAAACTGGTTTATGCTCGTAAGGGCAGACAAGTTGTACGTAAGTATCGTTGTTCATCAGGTCGTCTAAAAGGTAAAACAGTATCTAACCCAAGTGCTTGTTTTAAACCAGTAGATATTAAAAAAAGATTTACTCTTGCTAGAACAAAAGCAAAAATGGGTGCTAGATTAAAAAGAAAGTCTGCTATGACTAGAAGAATGAATCCAGCAAGTAGACGTTTGAAAACGTTGAACAAACGATAAGAGGAGATAGAGCAATGGAATTAAAAAAAGATATTATGAATTCAATGAACGAAGATATTTCTGATAAGATTGCCGACATTGCAGATTTAGTTGGTGAGAAAGAAGAAGTTGTTCGTGATAGATTAAAAACTTTAAACTTTCGTGATTACATTGAACTATCGAAAGCAGTTAGAAATACAGAAATGGAAAAAGCAAGAGATATTCTTGGGCTTGGACTTGAAGAAACAGAATACAAGTATGATGGAAAACTTGTACATATTTCTAAAGAAGAATTTAAAAAAGTAAGCGGTGACTACAAGAACGATACACCAGGCGAAGAACGTATGGTTATTTTAGATCCTGAGTCAGGTGCTACAATTTCAGTACCAGTTAAATTTATTGGTGAAGAAGTTGAAGAAGTAAATGAAGACGAAAAAAAGATTGCGGCGGATATTAAAGATTATGTTGATGACCACAAAAAACATTTTGATGCGTATCCAATGGACGTAGAAGTTGACGATAGAGTTTATGACTACGATGAATACTGGAAAATGTTAGATAAGTATTATCCAGTGAATGAATATAGTCAAGGTGGAACACAAGGTACAATGACACCAGGTGAAATGAGAGGCGCAAAAGCACAAGCAGGCGCTCAACAAGGTCAAGAAATGACTCCACAGAATAAAACTAAAAAAGCACAAGCAATGATGCGTTTAGGTAAAAAGAATTTAGGCGGAGCAACTGCCCAACAGGCGGCTGATGCACTAGATAAAGCAGGACAAGGTAAACCATTAACACCAATTCAGCGTAAGGCAATGGCTCAACAAGCGGCCAGCGTTGACCAGTTAGCGGCAGATCCAAAAACTGCAACACAATTTAGGAACTTATTAAATAAACTTAATAGGTAATAGGGGTAGTATATGAGATTAAAAGAAGTATTAGGTGGATTATACGTTATGGTTACTGAGGAAGAAAATGATTTAATTATGAAGTATTTCTCAGAAAACGAATACGTAAATGAAACTCAATTAACTGAAAGAGAACAGGTAATTGCAAATAGACTATCACACAAAGGTGTTCTTATGCCATCTTTAAGAGGGTATAGGACAGTATAACGGAGGACTTTATGACGGCACCAAGCAAAAAAGATGTAGATTCAATGGCGAACATTCTTAGAGCAATGTCAGGCGATAAGAGTGGTTTGATATCAGAGGCATCTAATAACCAGGTACAGGGTAACGATAACGTAGATATTACTCCAGGCGTTAAAAAAGCAGATATTAAGGCTATGGAAAATATTATGAAAAACTTTCAAAATGCAACATCTAACGTTGCACAGAAAGTTGC
>Ga0163109_10003313_pt1 | contig 12311 bp, 31 predicted proteins | sample CRUFie1St13metaG_FD_108704 | JGI IMG/M metagenome (GOLD analysis project Ga0163109, IMG submission 108704) | Marine microbial communities from the Costa Rica Dome - CRUD Field 142mm St13 metaG | ecosystem: Environmental > Aquatic > Marine > Oceanic > Photic zone | place: Costa Rica: the Eastern... | reverse complement strand
TAGAAGGACCATCCTTGCGGCACATCACAATGTCGATTGCTTCGCCTCCCATAAACCCTCGAATAGTCAAGAACTCGGGTGTTACGAGAAAGATGTTGTCCATGTTTTGTTTACACCATTCGTGCAATGCTTCCCACGAGGGTGCAACCGCGCAAAAGTCACGGTCTTTGTTAGGTAGGCCAAGAATCTGATCACGAATAGACCCGCCTACTTCGAATATTTTAATGTGTGTCATGAGAACTCCAATTTTGTGTGTTTGTTACATGTATAATGTAATCAGGTTCGTAGGATTTTTGTCCTATCGTGCACGAAGTTCTTCTATTTCGTCGTAGATAGCATCAATCTCCAATTGGTATTTACCTGAAAGGCTTAAGTCTCCTTTTCTCTGCGCATCAAACGCAAGTTTTTGCAGTCTATCGATCTCAGCGAGTTTCTTTTCCTCTTCTGATTTTATTCCAAATAGTTTCTTCCACCAACTCATTATTTACTCCAATCTGTGGGTGCACCGCCATTGCGGTATAGTGTCACGACTTCCCCGAAGTACTTGTCGAATGTGAGTATCAACATTTCGTATGTCGATAGTTTCATCTCCTCGAGAATGAACTCGGTCTGTTCGGGTCCATAGATCTGTTTACCTAACCTCGCTGCATACCCGAGTAGAACGAAAGCGTTACCCTGAGGTCCACTTAAGTCAATTTCAATCATAGGGTTCATTTCTTTACGATCCTTGATCATCTTTCACTCCGTGTCTAACTGTATTTCCTTGATGGTCGATCGACACGAAGATAATTTTATCTATCGTTGCCACCGATCTTCTTGAGATGTCTTCTTTCACATCGACACCAAACTCTATGGATGTTCTTCCTATTTTTGTGACATAAGTCGTCACTAACATTATATCTCCTAGTTTCGCTTTGGAAACAAAATTAATCGCTTCTATGAATCTTGTCACGCAAACTCTATTGGTCAATTTTCTCGCATGCATCCCGGCAGCTTCGTCTATCCATCGAAGGAGCACTCCTCCATGAAGTGTGCCGTGTGCGTTGAGATCGGGTGCACAAACTAAGTATCTAAATTGTAATTCTTTCATTCGATCCTCCAAATCTCAAAATATATATCGCTAATTGTATGCACATCATTTGTGTCTGTTAATAAGACATCGTATAGTATCGTGCTACCTCCTTTATTAGATCCAACTTGTTCCATATTCACGAGTAACCCGATCATTTCTTCTTCATCTCTAAGATTTTTTGGACGAAGATACACAAGATCACCTATCTTCATATTATCTCCAATTTTTCCGCTTGTTCTGGCGTGTAATGCCATTCGCCATTGATACCATCCCAGATCACCACGACATAACCGTCAGCTTTGATCTGATGGATCACACCGAAAGCTTCGTCGTATTTCCACATGGGTGCCATTCTTACTCTTTGTCCTTTTTGCATACAACCTCCAAGTACGATTCAGCGATGGATGTGGGTCGTAGTGATTTTGACCATGACACAATCACACACGGGTGGATAGGTTTACCAACCATCTCTCTTCCTACGACAATCCCGTATTTTCCATTCTCGTTTTCCAAATGCTGATCTATTGGTTTGCCGATTTTTCGTACGACCACATCGCCTATCTTTATTTTTCCTGTGTACCATAAAATTCTTGTTCTCATTGAACCTCCTCTAGTTCTGATTCGTCATGTGTTTCTGTGTATTCACCCTGCCACAGGACTTCGTAGTCCCAGTATCCTGCTCGACCGATGCGAAGGATGATACCTGTCTCCAAGTCTTTGGGTGTTGTCATCCACGGATTTCTCTCTACCCATTCTCCAAATGCGGGTTTGCGTTTTACGAGACTACCTACTTTCATCTTTCTTCCCTGCCTTTCGCATGTTTTCTGCGCGTATTCTATAGGTTCTCCCACGATACAGCACCGTTCCCACTTTTTCCCATGTAGTATACTCGATCAACAAACCGATACGCCACTGCCCGTCGAGAGAGTACGGAGGGTCGTCGTGTTTGCCGGCAACGATTTGTTTGAATCTCACAAGATCACCTGTTTTCATTCGTGCACCTCGTAGCAAGATTGATGAAAGTCTGAGAACGTTGAAAACGATTTGAAGTAAGGCACAGGATTAATCCATCGAACTCGACAATACTCCTTGCCGTTTTGTGACACTTCTTCGACCACACCGATCTGGTATAGGAACCACTTGGCGTAGCGACTTTCTTTATCTGTGAATGTAACGACATCACCTACTTTCATTTGCGCTCCAAAGGTTTTACTTGATAATTCATGAAGTATTGTTCCTTTCCTTCGACCAGAACGATCATTCGTATCTGGCTACCATCGTATTCGTATAGCTTTTCTATAAGGACTCCTACAGCAGGCCTCCACGTAGGACACCCTGAAAGCTTACACTTCTTCGAGTGGTCCGGGTAACTTTGTATGTATACGCAATCGCCTACTTTCATAATTCCTCTATGCAAATACCTGCTATTCTATCGATGGTTTCGTTCCAAAATAATACTGAATAAGTCTTATCGGGATGAGCGAAATCTGGTGGCCATTCTCTGACAATCACGCCGATCTCGCCATCTCTCCAAGCTTTTGTCTTTACTCTTACGAGTGTACCTACGGTCATGACGCCTTCCGCTCGGTTGGAGCTTTGTATTCCATATCGAGTGCTTCGAAGATAGAACGCTCGGTTGCACCGGCTACATAGTCGCCAGTCTCGCGGTCGTATAGGCCATACTCATTAAGACGAAAGCCTTTGAGCTTCGCACGTCTACGCATAAGGATATTGTACTTCGATGGTCCTGTCATCTGGTAAGTGCATGCACCATAACCTGATTCGTCGGTGACGAAGATATTGATTGGTCGATCCATGAACATGCCAAAGATCTTTTTCTTACCGCCATACTCGTATTCGATGATGTCTTTGCATCGTTCGAGGAACTCGGCAGGTTCGATGTTTGGGATGACAACAATGTCGATGTCACCAATCATCTCTTTACCTTGCCGGATGGAGCCTACGAGGGTGACGACCTTACATAGAGGCCAAAGAGCTTGTGAGAGTTTTGCGCCAACGACTAGTGCGTCTTTGCGTGAGGTTTTCGCGAAGTTCGCCTTCGCAGTTGCTTTTTTCTTGGACATAAAGTCTCCTGTGTTATGTGTGAAAGTTAATAGTTATACTATTAATTTAACTGGTTCACAGGAGTTTTTGTACAGTTATGCCCTATTAATCATCAGATTCTGTGATCTTTATTTTAATTTTCGGTTCGTAATCGTCAGGAACAATGTCTTTGAGTCCTTGAAAATCGCAATGCTTGATGTAACAATGAAAATGAAACTCTAACGCCGCTAGGTTCATCACCAACTGGTTCGTGGTCATGAAACCGTTAGGATACGCATCACTCGAAGGAACTCGACGATGCATGTTTAGATGTGAATCAGGTTCGTTGTGTTGTTGTCTTAAAATCTTGAAAATTGATTTAAGTGAATCTGCAGTGGACAACTCTATTTCTGCAACGGCCTTTCGATAATTAGAAGACATGTAAATGTTTCCATCACGAGGCATGTAGCCTCCTTCGGGATAATACACACCGTGGTTTGTTCTTGCATCCCATCCAGTAGTTGGGTTGAGTTGTTCTACGTGTGCTTCGGAGTCTTTAAGCATTTCCACATGAAACATTCGTAGAGGATCAGCACAAATCGTATGACCTTCTAACCCACCAGAATGAGTTGTAAGAATACCGACGGCTTCGTCCAATGATCGAGAATTTAAAGCTTTGAAAACGATTTTACCTTGTTCTGCGTTGTATCCACTTTCGGTATCTGAATCGATGTCATTGAGCATTGTCGAATTAATTATACCTACGCCAAACTCGTTCATTCCTTCTACGTATCTTGTATTTTTATCATACATCACGACAATTTCGATTCCATTTTTTGTCACGTAACGAATAACTTCTAACGTAGGTTTGTAAGTTCTATCCCTATTTTTTGCAAGAACAATGTTGGAATCAATAAGACCTCCAGCAATGATACATTCATCAAGCTTTCCTGATTTAGGAATGTTATCGTCTTCAACGAAAAGACCCATGTCTTTCATGAATTTTTCGATATGATCGTTCACATCTTTTCCATCCCATGTCTTGTCTTCACCTGACATGTAACCACGACCTTTGGCTTTGTCCCACTCGAGGTTCTTTCTATTTGCGATAGGCATGATGGAACTCCTTATTGATCGGGAGACTCTTCTGTTTCGAATGAACCGGTTTTGACTTTTTCCAAGTAATCACTTTCGATCGATGCCACTTTAGAGTTTTCCATCAAAATCCTTCTAATTAATTTTCTTAATTTTGTTTCCGTGATTTTTTTCATTATAGTTCTCCTGGTATTCTATCTTCAACGCTAGATTCGATCCACATAGATGCACCTATTTCTTTTGAGTACATTTGGGCCTTGCGCTGTGCGTTTGCTTTTGTTCCAAAATATTCGGCGTATACAGCTTCGCCATTCTTATGTTTCGAAGGATCCTCGTGTGATGTCCAATCACATACGATAACCCAATGCTGTTTTCTTTCTTTGGACCTTGTTCTGCCGTATTCAGCGATAATCTTTCGTATGACTCGTCTCAAAGAAGCTTCGTCAAACCTGTACCGTTCACCTTTCTTTCGGGCATTACGATCTTGTTTCATCTTTTCAATCTCGGCCAACTTTCTTTCGTAGTCTTTCCGCAAGTCTTCTCTGTACTTGATTTCTGCAGCGGCCTGTTCTTCGTCTGCCTTCGAGATGTTTGATTTATCGAACTTGCCGGCTTTTCTTAGCTTTTCCTCGTTGTCCCAATTAGGCCGACCTTCTCCATCGTATGTTTCAACAATCGATTGTCGTATGATTCGTCTTAGTTTGGATTTTGTAAGTCTCATAGAGTTCTCCTTAATACTATCGTATGCTTCTCGATAGTCTGGGTTGTCCCTGTATAACATCTCGTCTTTGTCGTTGTTGAGGGCGTGATAACGAGCAAGCTCAGCAGCATCTTCTTCCTCTTCCCAGTTCGCACCGGTTCGATTCCATCGTTCATTTTCCCAGCTCATGTTAATTCTCCTGTATCTTATCTAATGTCCACGCAGATAGCGCAACTGTCGCCATACCGATAACAACACCACCAGCAAACGTGACCGGCCCTTGCCACGAAGGTGGATTAGTTTTCTTTTCGAGCCAATCGATTCTTTCGAGGTATAGCTCTTCTTTTTTGGTCGATTCGAATGTGCATCTTGCAAGTTTCGCCTCAGCCGTTTGGATTTCGAAATCTTTCTCGGCCGTCAGAATCTCCTTATCCCTTTTCGCATCTGCTAAACAAGTGGCGAGATCCGCCTCTCCCGTCGCAAGGAGTCGTGCCGCTGCTGCGGGTGATAGTAACGTGCCAGAATAAGGTGCCGGTTCACCTTTCTTTAGTGTGATAACATCGTCACCTGCGAATGCTAAAGAACATAACAATAACCAGAACATGAAGACTCCTTATTTGCACTTGTCGATGGCTTTGTAATATATATGATCCAATACTTCGTTCATCGTATATTCCATAACAGCAATCTTCGATTGAACCCATTCTGGTAATTCATCTTCATCATTCAAAAGAGAATGTAACTCTGTCGCGTCCTTCGCTATGTGAAATAATTGGCTTTTGGATCTTTTTGCTGAACCTCCGTGGCCGTACACACCATGATCTTCTTTCTCGCTGGGTTGAAGAACAAGAGGTTCAGTAGACATTACTTCTCGTAGGATACGTTTGAGTTGTTGTTTATTCATTTCATTTTTCCTCATTTTTATTCAGCTTTCCAATATTTTCCATGACAATGTCGATAATACAATCCTGAACCGCAACGACAAAGTCTCGTTTTTGCCGTCTTTCGGGGATCACGAAACCTTGGAGGTCTAACTTCGTGTGGTTTGATACTCATTTGAGCTAATTTCACTCTCAAAGCTTCCGTAGCCTCTTCGGGAGTATCGATTGATTCGATTTGTTTTCTTTCTTCTTCAGCAAGTTTAGATAGTGTTGCCTCGTGCTCTTCGAGTATTTTAGCGATAGAATTTCGCCTTGCTTCTTCGGCTTGTTCTTTTAGTTTATCTTCTAAAGCTTCACCATCTCTTTCGATTTGATTTTCCTTTTCTTTTAATTCGACCTTCTTTCTTAAAGACTGATTTGATCTAATAAGTTGAAGGATCGCACTAATAACGACAGGGATGCCTAATAGTACGATAGATTTCCAGTTGTCGCCTAACCAATTCATAGCTTTCCAAAACATGTTTTTCTCCTTATTATCCATCGGGATCATAATTCCAGCTAAAGTCATCTAACTCATCAGCGTCTGTCATCCAATTTTCACACACAATCTTATAATCTGATTCGTGAAGTTCGTATTGTTGCGATCCAATCTGCATGATTGCTGTCGCACAATTTGGCACCTCATCGTAAAGGATAGGAGGAATGTTCATCCCTTTCTTTCTGTATCTGTTCCAAGCTCGCACGAAACCTGTAGGAGGTTCGCCATACCCGCGGTATCGCCCCATAAGCATCGATTGTGCGACAGATACGAGGTTCTGCCACTCATAAATTGAAGGACATTCACCCTTGTCAGGATGTGATACACCTTCAGAAAGTACACTACGAATGGATTCTCGTAGAACTCGTTTAAGTTTTTGTTTTGATATTTTCATTTTGTTCTCCTATCCAGGGTATACAAGATGCCCCTGTACTCGAAGGGTCCCATTATTTATGTGATCATCCAACATCATCTGATATATATCTTCATCGTAAGTTGCTCCGCCGTAGTATCCAGCGATTGCATCGTAGTAATCTTCGAACATCTCAGGCAGTGCTTCCAAAGTACAATCTTCGAACATACCTTCGTCATGTTGAATCTGTACGAACTCTGCCATTTCTTCGTGAGTCTTTTTGTATTCCGGTGTTTGCTTAAGTTGTTGCAGAGGATGAGTTCCCAGAGCGATGTCGATATTTTCACGATCAAGAGGCTTACTAGCTTCAAACCTCGCCTCGAGGAGGACTCTACGGATTGTTCGTCTTAATTTTGATTCTGTAATTTTCATTTTTTGCCTCCTGGCCAGTAAACATATTCGATGGTGTTTCCATCGTCATCCTCGATGTATAAATATGCGCTACCATCTCTATGATACTTAATTTCGTGTCCTTCGGGAAAATCTGAAAACTTTTCGAGCGTGAATGCAAAATGTGGCGGATGCTGTTTTGCGATTGTGAGCGCAAGAGTCGTACCTCCTACATTAAGTGAAGCCCAAGTGTCATCAACATATTTAATCGTAGCTCCAAGGTTGCTCACGTACCACTTGACTGCTTTTCTCACGTTCTTGACGTTTATTGCGATGTGATCTAATTGCATGTATCCTCTTTATAGTTCTTAAAAATGAATTATACCTTATTTCTTCTCGAGGTGTACCTTTGTATGTTCGCCTTGTACCAGCGATCCAATCGACCCAAGGTAGCCTTACTCCCCAGTTCATGTTTTGTTGGCCAACATGATGATCGTAATGCCACGGAAGATTTTCACGAGCCCAACGAAAGTCTTGATGCGCCCTCCGATGAACTACGAAGTATGCGAGTGCACTGTACACGAGTACTAAATATGCCCAAGGAAACCAAATCGCTACAGGCGAATGTAATAAAGCTAGCAAGAAGAGACCTTTTATCTCTCTATCTTTGGTTGGTTGGATCTTATCGTGTGATCGGTAGTCATACATCCAATTTTTTCTTGCTAATTTGTGATGATTTCCAAAGTGATCTCGGAACCAATGTTTGCGTTTGCGGTTGTGTAACCACCAACGATGAAGTGAATACTCTAACAGATGCGAATAGATCCACGCTATCGCCATCTGTAACATTACTGATACGAACATGACAAAACCTCCTAACTTGACCAGACAATTCTAAATACTGGTCAGGAGGAGTTTATTCACTCATTTGCGTGGCAACTTCGCAAAGAAGTTCCATGTGCAGCGCTCTGTTCGTCAATTCCTGAATTAAAGTGGACGTGGAAATCTCCTCTCGAAGAGATTCGTCATACTCAACACGTGCCAACAGCTCTACGAATAGTTCGTCAGATGACATCATCATAACAGTGGCAATCTCGTCCAACGAAGGCATCGATTCTATGATTTCTTTCTCTACCTCTTCTGGTGATTTTATTTCACCGGTTTCACGATAGTACTGGAGATCATATATATCAGCCATGCCATTTTCCCCTACACGCACGCTTGTTGCGAGACTTCTTTTTGTCCTGTATAACTATGCGAGGAGGACGCCACTGTTTCATGTCGCCATTCTCCTCGAGGAAGCGTTGGCGATCGAGACCTCGCTGTGCTTTGATGTGTGCGACGGTTTGATTCTGGCGATTTTTACGATTTCTTTTTGACATTTGATTCTCCAAATTGATTGTGTGTTATGTGTATAATGTAATTAATAATCCTTGTCTTTTGTACAATTATGCAAAAAAGAGCCTTGTCTTTCTATGTTCTTTCGTCGTGATCGATCATGTCGAGATGTGCCAAAACTCTTGCTAGTGTCCAACCTTCTTCAGACATTAATGAGTCCACGACTTCTGCGAGTGTTTCTGGATCAAGAAAGTTAAGCCCTTTAAGACGATCTTTGATCGAAGCTAATTTAGACTTTTGTTCGCTCAAAGATAGATTCGAGTAGTGTCTCTCGAGATATTTCATCATCCTTTTTTTCGTTTCCATCGTTTATCCCCAGCAGGACGTCCAGCTTTTGTTCAGCATCAAGTTTCATTAATTTTGCCATGACTATTTCGTCTTGGTCACCTTCCTTAATTATCTTGTCCAGATGTTCTAACTCCTCAATCATTTCCATAAGATGTTTCATCTGTTCACTTCGGAAGACCATTCGTTCCAATCGATCTTCTGCTTCTTTGAAAGGTCCACAAGTCCAAAAACTTTTATTCATCATCGACCTCTTTTCATAGCTTCACGCTTGGCACGTTTTGCTTTGATTCTTTCTTTTCTTTTTTTTCGTCTCCAGCGATCTAACAAAAACGCAGCTTTTCTTTTGTCCATTCGATGGATGAAAAGCTTTCCTTCGAGGTGGTCGCATTCGTGTTGGATCCCTCCACTGAATGGCCACTCGGCTATGAGACGATTTTCTTCGCCTTTCTCTGTTGTATATTTCAACAAACACATTTCCTTACGAGTCACCTTACCATCTATGTCTGGTAAACTTAAACATGCTTCTTTCCAAGTGATATCGTTACCCTGAGGCTCCCAAGATGGGTTGACAATGACCATAAAGTCTGGATTGTATTCGCTTGGGTCAGGATTTTCAATCCCGAACACTCTTGGTTTGATAACGACTATTTGTTTGTTCACGCCTATTTGAGGTGCAGCAAGGCCTGCTCCCATCTTGACGTTACATGTATCGATTAAATCTTTAATTAGATCTTGTTCATCAACGACATTCTCAATTAGAGCATTCTTTGACCTGAGTCTTTTATCGGGCCATGCGATAACCTTTCTTAGCATAATTTCTCCGTGTTTATCTTATTATACTGAGATATGATTAGTTGTTCAGCTCTAGTAGTGCTGATACAAGTTTCTTCTTCGTCCAAGACGCTTCAAAATCGATTCCGTTATCTTCACAAAGAATTTGTAGATCTCCTTTAAGTTTCTTTTTCAACAACTTCTCATCGAAGGTCACGTCTTCAACCACAGGGGTTTCGATTGTTTGAACGATAGCTGGAGGGGTCTCACCTAAGAACTCTGTTTTTTCAGCGGGTATTACGTTCCTATATTCGCACCATCTCGAAAACTCTTCATATTTCATGTGTTGAAACTCTTCGATTTTAATTCCTCTACGTTGGGAGAATGCTTTCCATTGTACTTTCATTGTTCCTCCAATTGCATGTAAGCGATTATCTCTTCTTTTTGATGTTCCATGATCTTGATAATTATATCGTACTGTCCATTGTCCATTCCGTTTAATTCTAAAATTTCTTTTAGAAGTACCTTACCCTGTTCGTATGATTCGCACTCTTCTTCTATGTGGTGAAATGCCATCTGAAGAAGGGACGACAACTCTTCGAGAAGAGCTTCGTCCCATTCGCAAGATTCCAACAGTGCTGTTTGTAGTGATAAGTTTCTTAGATCACTTTCTAGTAAGTTATAGATCGATCCCATCATTGTCTTTTGTCCTTAGTATTTCGGCCAGAGCGATTTGAAACCTTGGATCTCTTGCGATTTCACGTACCGTGCGTCCTGATTGTTTGGCAATCGGTTCGGCAAGTTTTTCGAGACCACGAAGGTAATAGTTTCGGATGGATGTGTGTCGCATCTTGCGTGGTGTTTCACCTGATTCGTGTAGAACCTCGGCAATCTCTCGAAAGCCTAGTCCATCTTCGAATGTAGCGTATCCATTTGTGTGTTTTTTCTTATTAGCCATGTTATGCTCCTATGTGTAATTATTGGTTTGATCGTGATTGTGGGAATTTTGTTGTGTCGTGTGCATCATCGGTGATACCGAAACGAAGTCGCATCACTCGCTCTTCGAGCGGTTTAAGTTCTGATAACTTGTCTTTGATAGACTCGATGATCTGTTCGTGATCCAATCTTTCTGACGAATCTTGAAGTGATTCATCTGGGATGAGATCACCGTAAGTGCGTCCTTCGCTGTTACGCATTGGTTGGTCTAGATTGATAGGCCATTGGTTCGCCTGACGTAACTCCGAGATCTCTGTGATGTCCATTCCTAATAGGCTTGCAAGCTCGGTATCGTCGGGATAACATGAAAACTCTTCGTAGTAATTTTTACGAGCAATGTTTATCTGATAGATTTTCTTTCTTGCGCCGGATGCGAACTTGACGGTGGTTGACTTTGCAATGTATCGTAGGATAGCCTGCTTGATCCACCATGTTGCATACGTAGAGAAACGAAAGCCTTTGGTGTAGTCGAACTTTTCGACGGCCTTACATAAACCAACGTTGGCCTCGGCGATAAGATCTTCCATCGAACATTTCGTCTTGGAGTATTGTTTTGCAATGTGCAACGCAAGTCGAAGATTGTGTTCGACAAGAAGGTGTTTAGAACGGATGCAACCTTCGTGTGCTTTCTTGGCAAGTGCCTGTTCTTCGTGTTTTTTGAGTAAGTCGAACTTGCCGACGTGTTTGTAGTATAGGTCTGTTGACATGAATTCTCCTGTGTGGGTTTGAGTTATACTATGTAGTAGTAATATAACCACATTTCTCTGGGTATTGAACAAACGTGCACGGAAATGTGCAAATTATTCTGAAAGATTTTCGAAAGTTTCCAATGCAACGTTCTCATCGACTGAGTGCATTGCACAACCCATAGACAATAAATTGTCTGATGCGGATACAGCGTGTCTTAACGCGGATGTGACGACAAGGGCAGGATCTACGATTCCTGACTTTAGCATGTTTACAAATTTGTCTTCTCTTGCGTCGTATCCAAACTCTTTATCTTTATCTAATGTCTTTTCAATCACAACTTCAGGCACTTTACCTGCGTTCTGAGCGATTTGGTAAATAGGGGCAGAAGCGACATCAATCATAAGATTCCATCCCGCGAGGAAATCATTGTCTTGTACGGAGGTTTTCACTTTACGAGAAGCTCGAAGAAGTGATGTGCCTCCGCCCGCTAAAATACCGGACCTAACAGCAGCGCGAGTAGCGTAAAGTGCATCTTCAACCCTGTCTTTACGCTCCCGCAATTCTGCTTCGGTAGAACCTCCAACCTTTAGAATAGCGACACCACCGGAAAGTCTTACCAGTCGGCGGTTTAGAATACCTTTCTCGTCGTTCGTCAGGCCGGGTTCCAAAAGAGCATCTGAAATCTTAGCGCAGTAATTCGACACTTCGACCTTACTCGTTGGTGTGCCCACAATAAGTGTTTCAGACCTAGTGACCAAGATTCTTTCGCAAGTTCCAAGATCACTTAGCTCTAACCGAGCGATAGTCTCGTCTGCAGTGGTGAGTACCTTTGTACCAAGAAGGAACGCTAGGTCCTCCATTGTAGACACTCTTCCGGTGCCGAACTCAGGAGCCCGAATCACACAACATTTGAGAATACCTTTTTGATTATTCACCACAAGCCCCTGAAGTGCATCACCCTCTACTTCATCTGCTACGATGAGAAGGGGCTTTCCACTTTGATGGACTTTCTCAAGAACGGGTAACAATTCCTTGATTGATGAAAATCGACGATTGGCTAGGAGGATGTAGGGTTTCTCGTATCGCACGCATCCTCT
>Ga0163109_10003312_pt1 | contig 12313 bp, 10 predicted proteins | sample CRUFie1St13metaG_FD_108704 | JGI IMG/M metagenome (GOLD analysis project Ga0163109, IMG submission 108704) | Marine microbial communities from the Costa Rica Dome - CRUD Field 142mm St13 metaG | ecosystem: Environmental > Aquatic > Marine > Oceanic > Photic zone | place: Costa Rica: the Eastern... | reverse complement strand
TTATGAATTTGTGGGTTTCTTAAATCGGCACCAATTAATAAAACTTTTTTTTCAACAGAAGAAAAACTAAGAGCAAGATTAAGTGCATTAAGAGTTTTACCTTCACCTTTAATTGATGATGTAATTATAATAACATTAGATTTTGATTTATTATTTTGAAGATATTTAATATTAGACATTAACATTCGAAATGCCTCAGAAATTATTGACCTATCAGCTGGATCAGAAAAAATCTTATCTTTTTCTTTAAGATCAAAAAATGGTATTTCGCCCAATAGATTTAAACCAAAGTTATCAATTTCTTCTCTGGAATTTATCTTTGTATCAAATAAAAAAATGAAATAAATAATTATTAAAGGTAAAAATAAACCAAGTATTAAACATCCAATATAAATTAATCTTGTATTTGGAGTAATAGGAATTAAATTTGAAACTGCATATTCAACAACCTTTATACTCGGTTCAGTAACAGCATAACTAACTTGTGCTTCTTCTCCTTTTTGAAGTAGGAATAAATATAAGGCTTCTTTAATTTTTTGATTTCTATCTATAGCTCTGAGATTTTTTTCTTGAACTGGAATACTCGCAACGTTTATTTGATTAATATTTGACTTTGATATAATTTTATCTCTAATTGACTCCAAAATAGAAATATTGTTTTTAATAGATAAAATAATATTATCCCTAATTTTTGAAATTTCTAGAGATATTTGCTTCACATATGGATTGTTTTTACCAGCACTAATTTTAAGCTTTTGATATTCAATTATTGATGAGTTATATGAACTTAAAAGTGAATTAATTTCTTGATTTTCAAGACCAATATTAGTAGGTAATAATTCTAGAGAAAAATCTGTCACTTCATTTAGCAAGTTAGTCAATAAAAAAATTTGATTTTCATTTGAAAAAAGGTTGTCTTCAAACATCTTACTTTTTTCAAGAGAAAGAGAAGAATTTATAGTTAAATCAGTTAGATTGTTTTTTACTTTATACCTTTCCTTTTCTATTTCAATAGATTCTAATTCTGAAGATAAATAAGAGTATCTTTCATTAACAAAATCAATTGTTCTTTTGTGGATAAGCTGTCTATCTTTAATTCCGTCATTATTAAATACGTTTATTAGTTCATCTAAAACAATTCTAGCATATTGAGCATTTGTTGATTTGAATTTTAAATTAATTATATCACTATTTTTTCCTTGTTGAGTAATTTCAATACCATTTTTTAATGAATTTAGAACCGAATATTCAGTAACAAAATTTAAATAATAACTTTTTTCATTCCATTCTTTCTTATTTAAATCATAAAGCTCAAAAGGTAAAACATGCTTTCTCTCTAAAGTTGAAAAATTTCCAAATAAATAACTTTCATCAGTTGTTAAATCAGTTATCAACAATCCATTATCATTTAATTCAATGTTAAATTGATTTGAATAATTAATTTTATCATTCTTCTTTATTTTTAATTTAAAAGGATAAGAAAGAATTCTAGTAACCATTACCTCACCTACACCTTCAACATATACTCTTAAATTTAAATTCTTAATTACCTCTTTTAAAATTGAAGATGATTTAAGAATTTCCATCTCATTTTCAAGATTTATTTTAGAATTAGAAAGCAGATCTTCTGCAGATGGCATAGTAAGATAATTTTCTTGCTTATCCAATAATTGAATTTTAGCACTTGATTCATAAACTTTAACAGAATATCTATTAATTAAAAAAGCCGTAAGGAGAAAAAATAAAATTGATAATAGGATGTATTTCCAAAAAAATAAATATTTAAAAAATTCTTTTTTAAAATCAAAAGAAACATCTATTTTGTCTGAATTATCGAAATTTGAATTAATCCTATTCATTTTTAATTATTAATTAATAATAGAGTAATACTTAAAATTAAAGAGGATATAGATGCAATAGATGATGGGCTACCAATAAATCCTGCGCTTTTAATTTTACTAAAATTTGGCTCTACAATAATTACATCATTATTTTTAACATAATAAAATGGTTTGTCAAATAAATCTCTGCTATTTAGTGAAAATTTATAAACTTTTCTCACTCCATTTTCCTCTCTTAATAGTTTAATCTGATTTCTTTTTGCCGTAATTAATAAATCTCCTGCATAACCGATTGCTTGAAAAACATTTAACTTATTATCAAAATTAGAAAATGTACCAGGGTTTTTAACTTCTCCTAAAATTGTGAACTTTGAATTTATTTTTTTTACTTTAACAAAAGGATTAGTAAAATGATCTTGGTTGATTAGTAATTTCTTAATAAGATTTGATACACTAGCTTCTGTTAATCCAACAACATTTATTTTTCCTAGTATGGGAAAATTAATAGTTGAATCATTTTCAACTAAATAGCCATCAACTTTAAGTAAATCATTTGAAATAATATTCTTTGTTGTGTTGTAACCAGATGATGCTTCAGGTACAATAGTACTTATATCAACTTTTAAAATGTCGCCAATCTCAATACCATTTGAAAAATTATAATTTAATTTAGCTACATCATCTTTTTTGATATCATTTAGATAAACTAAATGTTTTTTATGAGAACAAGAAAAAAATAAAATACAGATTAGTACGGCAAGATTAAATCTTTTCATAAAACTAATTTAATTCTAGCAAAAATAACTATTTAATCTTTTGAAAAAAATTAAATTCCAAAGTATATTGATTTAAATAAAAAATTGTTTGATCTTAGAAAGGTTTTTATTTATTAATGTAAATACATCTCCAATATTATTTTCTCTTATAGCTATATAGTCTTCTTTTGATTTTTTAATAATACTTACTATATCTCTATTTGAAATACCACCAGAACGCATTTTAGTAATAACTTTAGGAATATAACCAAATTTCAATTTTTTATCTTTAAAAATCCGTAATATATAATCATAATCAGCTGAAATAGAATAATTTAAGTTATATAAACCATGTTTTATATACACTTTTTTATTTAAAAACAATGTAGGATGAGGAGGCATCCAACCTCTCTTTAACATGCTTTCATTAAACAATCCACTTTTCCATTTACGAATAACAATATCAGAGTCACTTCTATTCACATACTGTAAGTCTGCATAAACTCCATCCAAATTTTCTTTTTTAAATTTCAAAACTAAATCTGAAATAACTTCTCCGTAAGCAAGAAAATCATCAGAATGAACAAATCCAATGATATCACCATTTGAATTATTAATACCTTTATTTAAGGCATCATAAATCCCTTCATCTCTTTCAGAAATTATTCTAATATGTTTATGTTTTTTTGTGTATCTATTTACTATTTCTAAAGTTCTATCATTTGAGCCACCATCGATAATGATATGTTCTATATTTTCATAATCCTGTTCTATAACTGATTTTAATGCAAACTCAATATGGGATTCGCTATTGTATGATATTGTAACAATTGAAATTTTCATCTAAATTATTTTTCTAATTCTAATTTTTTGAGCAGGATTACCACTATATATAGCATATGCTTCCAAATCATTAGTTGCTACTGAACTAACACTTAAGACACTATGAGAATTTAAAGTCACACCAGGACAAACAATAGATTTAGCACCAACCCAAGCACCAGACTTTATTTTAATTGGTTTAATAATTAAATCAAAGTACTTTTTCTTGTAATTATGATTACCACACAATAACATCGCACCCTGTGAAATACAGACATTATCCTGAATGTGAACAAAGTCTAAATTGTCAATCCACACATCCTCTCCAATCCACGAAAAATCTCCTACTTCTAATTTCCAAGGGTATTTGACGCTGATTCCTGGCTTTAAAACTACTTCTCTTCCAATCTTAGCCCCAAAGATTTGTAAAAAAAATTTTTTTAAAGCAGAAAATGGAAGAAATTTATTTTTAATAATTGTTTGATTTATAAAATACCAGATTATTAATTTTATTTTAGAACCGGCTTTGTAATTAACATTATTGTATTTGTTTAAATTAACTTTAATCATAAAATAACTTTAAATTTTGTTGAATTAAATTTTTATTAAGGCAATACTTCTTTGCAAAAATGAAGCAATAATCACTCATTTCTTTTATTCTTATATAATTTAGATTAGATGTTTTTTGTATTAAACATCCAATTTTTTTGATATCTAAATCAACATTCCATCCAATTTTCTTTAGTTCCAAATCATTCCAAGGTGTGTTTTTTGAAGTTAAAACCGGTGTGCCAGCAGCAAATGATTCTAAAATTGAATGTCCAAAATTTTCTCCATATGAAAACAAAACAGAGAAATCATAATTTCTGATTGTATTCATAACATCATCGCTATTAATCAAGCCTTTATAGTTTACCGTTATATTTTCAGGTAGATCGTTGATATAATTTTGGCATAAAGTCCAATAGCTTTGGTCATGAATTGGGCCATATATGTTTAAAACTATATTATTTGTTACATAATTGAGAGATTTTATCATTAAATGAATTCCCTTTTCATATGAAATCCTAGACAAACATATGTATTTCTTAATTTTATTTTTTGGTTTAATATTTTTAATTTGCCAATTAATTTTCCTTGGAAATTGTCTTGCAATTTTTACTTCTATCTTTTTTCTTATTATCTTATTTACATCTATTAACTCTTCTTTATTGGCCACATGAAAAATAACATTTCTATACATTGAAAATAAATTCATTATAAAGAAAAATATTTTCTTTTTATACTTCTTTTGAGAAAATGCTTGAGATGAAAGCATACCGTGACTATTCACGATTTTTTTAGAAAAATTTTTTGAAAACAAGAGAGGAAAAACTGAAAAATAAAAAGAGAATAAACCATTTAAATACAAGAAGTTATAATTTTCGTTTTTAATAATTTTATATATTTCAAAAATATTAATTTTATTTTCTGATAAATAAATTATTTTAGTACTATCTCTTCTTATCCATTTGTTTGAAACAATATCTCCATATGGTTTTTTTTCTGAAAAATCACGATCTCTAGTCACAATTTTAAAATCAATTTTGTCCTCAAGATTTTCCACAAAATTTGAAAAAGCAGTTACAGTTCCACCAGATTTATTACCTGGTTTATACCAGTCGATAAATGCTAAAACTGAAATTCTACTCATAACTTTTAGTTATATCTATTAGGACATTTCCCCATGTTTTTTCCCAGGTAAATTTTTCTTTAACTTTAGACTCTGCATTTAAAGCCAAACTATTCATTAATGTTAAGTTATTTGAAATATTTATTATTTTTTTTGACAATTCCTCTACATTATCATCAAATAATATACCATCGTAATCATTTTTTATTACTTCTTCAATACAACTATAATTAGGAGCTAAAACAACTGTTCTTGACGCCATATATTCCATTATTTTAATAGGACATATAATATTAGTTGATCCAGGAAGAATTGTAAAATCCATAGCTGATAAAAAACCTGGCACTTCGCTTTGAGGAACACCATCATACATATATAGACCATCGTCTAAGATTTTATATGACTTGGCAAGATCTTTACATTTTTTATAATCTTTTCCATTACCAATTAAAATAAATTTAAAGTTAGAGGTTTTACTTAAAATTATTTTTGCTAATTCTATTAACATTTCAACATTATGATAGAATGCGTAACTACCCAAATACCCAATAACAATTTGACTATTTTTTAAATTCAAAATTCTTCTATATTGATTTCTTGTTTTTTCATTTCTTGAAAAAAGATTATAATTCACTGCATTTAATGCTACTTTTATTTTATTCAAAGGAACTCCATTCTTGTGTAACATTTGACGAAGAATTTCGGATTCTACTATAATATAAGAGGCATGTTTTATTTTTAAACTCTCAATATATTTAGCGTATAGCTTAAAAATTGAAAATTTATAATTAATTAGGTGGTCTTTCCATTCTAAAACATAAGGAATTTTTTTTAATTTAGAAATATACAATCCCTGTAAATGAAGTCTACACGATCTTTCAACAACTAAATCTAAATCTATATTCTGATACTTTATTTTAAGTTTATATCTCATATATATATTATGAAAAATATCTTTAATTTCAGAAATTGAAATAACAAAAAACTTTAGGTACTTATTAGTCTTAATTTTCGAATCATAGTAGTCTTGATGTCCAAAATCAGAATTATTTAGACTTTTTTTTGATGATAAATAATCACCACCAAATTCACAAAATAGCTTTTCAGTAACATTATTCCAAACTTTTATCACATCACTGATTTTTCTCATGTGATTTTTTATTGAAAAACTTCTTGCACTAACTATATATAAAATTTTACTCATTTAATAAGTTTAATATTAAGTTATTAATATTTTTTTTAAAAATTCTCGAGTTAAATTTTTGAACTACTTTTTCTCTACCTTTTTTTCCCATTCTTGTCCTTAAATTACAATTATTAAGAAGCTTTAAAACAGATGAGGCATACTCTTTAATATTATTTGCATCAACCAAAAAGCCATATTCATTGTGTGATAACCACTCGGGAATCCCACCGACATTCGATGCAACTACAGGAACTTCACATGCAAGAGATTCAACACCTACTAAACCAAATTGTTCATTCCAAATACTTGGCATAAGAAAAACATCACCAGATAAATAAAATTCTTTCATTTTTTCTGACGAAACAAAACCTAAAAACTTTATATTTTTTGATAAATCATATCGAAGAGTATCTTCTTTTAATTGTTGTAGTAACTCACCTTCGCCAGCAATAATTAATTTAACGTTTTTTATACTTTTTTTTAATTCGACAAGAATAGGTATTAACAAATGAGCTCCTTTTTGTCTTGAAATTGAACCAGCAAAAATAACAGTAGGATAAGTTTTTTTCTTCTTAATAGGTTTTGATAAAAATTTATCATCAATAGGTAAGTAAATTATCTTATTATTATCTAATCCAAAATTTTCTGCAATGTTATAAATAAACCTTGAAGGTGAGTGAAAAACATTGACATTCTCTTTCAAATCATTAAAATATCTTAATGATAATTGTTTATAAAGCAAAGTAACTGGAAGCGAGCAGCATTTGCTTGAAAAACATTGTACATATGGCGACAAATATCTTTTATCTTTGTGCTGACGGTTTAGCTCATGTTGATTTAGGCACCTCCCCCATCCAGAAGCACAAAACAAATTAGGACCATGCAAGGTTTGAATAACTTTATATTTTTTTAATGCTTTTGACTTATAAACAGCTAATGGAAATGATGAAATAAGATGTAAATGAATTAAATTCGGATTAATATCACTTAAAATCTTATCAAATTCTTTTGAAATATTTAATGACCCAAAGAACTTTACAATCTTATCATTTAAATTATTTTTAATAACAATCTTTTTTTCTGAAATAATATCATTTGAATCAAATGTAATAATATAAACATCAAAGCCTGTTTCTCTTAAAATATTATATTCGAGGTTTAAAACAGTTTCAGCTCCTCCTCCAATTTGTCTATCATTAACTAGAACTATTTTTTTCATAATTATTTTTAATTAATAAGTCAGAGGCCATTAACAAAAGGAAAATTCTTAAAAGGTTAAAATTACCAGTAGCAAATCCAAGAAAGAAAGTATGTGCACCGGTTAATGATAAAATTATCATCGATACAAAAATAACTTTAATGGAAAAAATAAAAACATACATATTATGATTTTTTACTAAATCCTTATGAATAATTAAAGATTTATTTGTCTTTGAAATAAAATTTATAAAATAAATTAACCCTAAAATTCCTGCTTGCTCAAAAACAAATATTAGAGAATTGTGCCATCCATAACCAATTCTATAGAAATTATCTATAGGAGCAACATAAAATCCAGCACCAGAAAAAGGCATAAAAATACCATTATAAGCATAATTTGAATATTCATTTAACCATGTGTTAAATATAAAAATCCTACTGAATATTGAATTTCTTTCAAAATAAATATCTTGCATCAAAAAAAGTCTATTTATGGTATTTGATGAAAAAAACAAATCAATAGCTGTAGGCATAAAAACAAAATATATAATACAAAGAGATAGAAAGCCAATCAAAAATCTACGAAATTTATAATCGTAAAATGATGATATAATAATCATGCAAAACAAAAACCCTAGTGATGTTCTTGAACCAGTAAAAAATGATAATGAAATAAGTAAAATCCCAACGACTGTATATAAATGTCTTCTTTTGATATTAGAATTTAAACCAAAATTAAAAAGTAAAAATCCTATTACTGGAGAATAATTAGCTAATTGAAAATATGAAGCGGTAAATGGCCCCCAAACAGTATTAACAGATTTATAAATAAATTTATCTGCATTAACTATAACCTGATCTTGTAAATTCACACTCTCAAGAAAAGAGTAACACACAACAAAAAAGGCACCAAGTAATAACAAATTAATTAAAGCTATATAGTCAAAATTATATTTTTTAAGAATTTGAAGAAAAAAGAAACATATTAATATTTCTTTGAGGTATTTTAATAAAAAATACAAACTATATGCAGATATAATTGAAGGAAAATCATATATTAAAATTGAAGCCAAACATGCAAAAACAAAGACATAAATTAATTTTTTGTACGCTATATACACTGGATTGAAAATTTTATAAAAAATTTTTTCTTTTAAGTACCATATTATTGCCAAAATAAATGCAATATCTATTATTCTAGGATTAAATCGATCAACAGAAGTAATATCTAAAATAGATTTATCATAGGAAAATGATAAAAAAAGAATAGTCACCCATAAATTGTGAAGAGAAAAAAATCTATTATCAACAAGTGTAAATCTCATTTACTAAATCTTATAAACTTTTGAAAAAAAACATATATACTAAGTAATTTAAATCTTGCATGAAATGGAAAAGAGAGTTCATTAAAATTTTCAACACAATCTACAGAAACATTTTTTCCTTTTAAAAAAATTTTTTCGTAATTTGAACCAAAGGCTTCTAGAGAAAACATCTTTTCCCATCTCATAATAAGGTCTAAGGAAATTTTTTCATACATTGAAATATCATTTTTTAAATCTACTATAAATTTCACCAATTTATTCACATTTACATTTTTTACAATTAATTTTTTGCTCAAATCAGCACCCAAAATATAATTATGTGGTTTGATATCACTAAGAATTGGTATCAAACCACAACTCATAGCTTCTAAAACAGTCATTGGCAAACCTTCCCATTTTGAAATATTAAAAATAAAATCAGACATACACATTAATTGACCAACCTGAAGATTTGATCTCTGACCAAGAATTGAAACATAATCTTCAAGCTTATATTCTTCAACTAAATTTTTTAATTTACCTAAATCATGACCATCCCCAACAATATTATATTTAAAATCTATACCTAAAATCTTAAATTGACTTGCTATTTTTAATGTTATAAAAATATTCTTTGTATAATTATCTATTCTTCCAACATATAATAGTTTAATTTTTCTTTCTTTTTGTTTTTTTAAAAAAGAGACCTTATTTACCCCATTTGGCAAATCAATAACTCTTTTAATTGAAGGAGTATATTTTCTTATAACGTCAGAAACAGATGGAGAAACCCCAGCATAATAATCAATATATTTTTTATTAAATGATAAATCAATAGCTGATTTTTTTAAAATATTGTGTTGAACAGAGATTTTAATTATACTTTTTTTTAATAGGGGAAATGCATATATCAATTCATCTGAATGGTTATTAATAACTACATCATACTTATTTAAAAAACTCTTGAGATTTAAGATTCTATTTTTTAAAGATGGTTCGTTATTTGAAACATCAATAACAGGAAATGAATTAGATAAAGCAGTAGCAAATAAATTTCCTTTATGATGAGTTGTAATTATATCAAAATCATAATTTTTTGATTTTAAATAACTATTTAAATTAAAAGCTACTGTAGAAATCCCTCCTAAATTCAATGAGCCTATGCAGTATGCTATTTTCATTTTATCATAGAAATAATTAAGCGTATTGTATCCTTAAAAGTAAATGGTTTTTTGTAAAAAACATCAAACATTTCTTTTTTGACTTCATTTTTTTCTTCTAAGTTGTTTAGTAAGTTTAATTCATTAAAAAAATTGTAAAGCCTCAAAAAATAAGATCCAGCAATTTTTTTTTGATATGTATCAGCTAAATAAAAAATAGATTTAGTTGCATTGTATTGTGACATTATTTTTTCTTTCGTTCTTACTCTTCCCCATATACTATTAGAATGTTTTCTATAAAAAATTAAGGTGTCATTAAGAGTAATGATATTTGGTTTCTTCAATAATATCTTACAATAAAATTCCCATTCTTGAACATTAAGTAATTTGGTGTTAAATAAAAAACCTAAATTTTGAAGAAATGATTTTCTCCACATTGGTCCAGGCGTATAATATGTTATCGCTCCATTAAAAAAGTCTATAAAAGGCATTTCAGAATCAATTCTAGTTTCAGTTCCAATTATATTTTTTGTTATGTTTTTAAATAAAATTGTTTTGCAAATTACTGCATCTACTGCATCGTCAAATTTTTTAAGTTTAATATCTAACATATTTATATCCATTATATCATCTGCATCAAACCATTGAATAAAATTTCCAGTTGCAATCTTAAAGCCATAATTTCTTGCACCACAACCCCCACGAGTAATAGTTTCTGGCCTTTTATATAATCGAAATCTAAAATCATTAAACACATATTTTTGAATTAGATTAAAGGAATCATCTGTAGAACCATCATCAATAAGAATACATTCCCATTGCTGAAAAGTTTGATTTTTCACTGATTCTAAAGTTTCTATAACAAACTTTTCAGCATTGTAAAATGGTATTATAATAGATATTATTGGCCCTTCCATTTTAAGTTTTTTTTATTTAACAATACTTTCAATATTATTTGATGTTACAGAATTTGAATTAATAAAAAAATTACGATTCTCATCTTTACTCTTCAATAGAAAATTTATTTCCTTTGCTAATATTTTTGAAAATATTGTTGATCCTTTTTTATTCAAATGCTGTGAGTTATAAAAATTAGATTTATCATAAGAAAGTGTAGAATTACTGTAATCAATAAAAAAAACATTATCATTGTTTCTAGCATTAGTTTCATAATAATTAATAATTTCATTTCTATTAACTATATAACGATGTGATTCCCAATAAGTTGGAGGGTATATTAAAAAAACTATAACATTATTATTTACTAATTCTAATAAAAAACTCTGAAATTTTAAATCAGACAATTTTTCTATTTTATAACTAATACCATTAGGGTTTTGTTTTACAAACTTCTCAAAAGTACCATCCCAATTTTTTTTATGAGCTATGGCACCCTTATTTTTAGAATCCTTTAAATATTTTAACGGTAAATCAAAAAAAGAAACAAAACCTACATACTGCAAATAATACTTTCCAATATATCTAATAAGTGGTAATTTATAATCATATGACATTAAACCTACATATTCTTTAGATGCCTTATTTATATTTTTGTTGTCTAGATATGGTAAAAATTGATCAATTTCAAAAAGATCTTTTCTCTTTTGCATTGTTTTATTACTAACTACTTGTATTAAAACTTTTGGGTAATTGTTTTTTGAAACATAGGTATCAAATTTTGCCTTTTGCATATTAAAACTATATCCGTTTAAAGCTAAATTATATGAATTACATTTCAAAATACTATCTAAAATATTTGGCAAAACCTGAACTTGCGCTTTTGAGCTGCCAGAAATAATCAAGTTACTTTTTATACTTCCATTTAAGATTTTATTCCAATCATTAAACTCTGCATAATCACATTTTTGTAAACCTTTTGTTATAACATGATCGTAAGCATAAAAAAAAGTTATTAATAAAAAACTAAATATTGATATTTTAAAAATAAATTTTTTCAAAACTAAAATTGAAAATAGATAAATTGCTGAGTTTTACCACTAAACATGATAATTAAAAATATTAAAAACAAATAATACAACCAGACATAAAATTCAAGAAATTTTTTAAAATTTAATTCTAATGCATGTCTTTTATCTCTTTGAATCCATTCAATAATTATAAAAAAGACAAGTAATAAAAAAATAATATTTGGAAATGATTTTGGCAATTCAAATAATGTATTTGAAAATATTCCATCTATATAATCAAAAGCATGACCTATGTTTTCAGCTCTAAAGAATATCCAAGCAAATACTGTTAATATAAATGTGGTTAGCATTGCTAATAGTTCTCTAAAAGTAGGTAATAATTTTCCTTCAGCAACCACACCTAAGTTCTTTCTATTATTATTAGTTAATAATAAGGGTAAGAAAT
>Ga0163109_10003310_pt1 | contig 12319 bp, 12 predicted proteins | sample CRUFie1St13metaG_FD_108704 | JGI IMG/M metagenome (GOLD analysis project Ga0163109, IMG submission 108704) | Marine microbial communities from the Costa Rica Dome - CRUD Field 142mm St13 metaG | ecosystem: Environmental > Aquatic > Marine > Oceanic > Photic zone | place: Costa Rica: the Eastern... | reverse complement strand
AGGTGAAAATTTGTAAAGAAGACTTGCTAATAATGTATTTATAAAAACAGATTTACCGGAACCTGTTGTGCCTGCAACAAGCAAATGAGGAGTTTTACTTAGATCAATTACTTCAATATTACCTGAGATATCTTTACCAATACAAATTGGAATTTTATGAGATGTATTTTTAAAATTTTCATCGCTTAAGAGCTCTTTGATTGTAACACTTTCTCTTTGATCGTTAGGCACCTCAACGCCCAGGTACTGCGTTCCAAATATTTGAGCTATTCGAACAGCACCAACACCCATACTTCTGGAAATATCGCCGGCTAAATTTATTATTGTATTTACTTTGATGCCAGCGGCAGGAAGGATCTCATAGAGTGTCACAACTGGGCCCAGTCTTACATTTACAACTTTAATTTCAATATTGAAGTCTGCAAAAACTGTTTCTAGTAATTTTGATCTTTCTTCAATGTTAGATTGATTTTTATTTTTTTGACTAAAATTGTTATCATTATCTAAAATATCTAAAGAAGGTGAGCTAAATTTATCAGTAAAGATTTCTTCTTTCTCTGTCCCCAATTGATACTTAAAGTTGTTATTAATTTCTTCTTTGTTAGAATTATTGTTATTTCTAATTACAGGCTCTTTTTTAATAATTATGTCTTTAGTATTTTTTGTTCTTATAGTATTTAAAGTTTGAAAATTTAATTTAGGAATCTTGAAAAGAAAAAAAATATTTTGTGTAAAAAAAAATAATATTAGACCAATAAATGAAAGTACGTAACTTACCAACTCAGCCTGGTGTAGATTAAAAAGCAGATAGGATATTTCACCCCAAACTTCAATTTGATCAATATAGTTTATAGTCCAATCCCGAAATAAAAATATTTGAGGTATCAGAACAATACTAACTAAAATAAATAAAAGACGAATGAAAAAATATCCAAGATCTTTTTTTCGGAATGTTGCAATAGAATTAATTAGCAAGAAAAAAACAATTAAATAACTCGTCAAGCCAAAAGAGTAAATAAGAAAACTAGCTAAATATGACCCGGCTATACCAAATATATTAGAGGTAATGGTACTACTTTTTGTTAAAAAGGAGCTATCATTAATATTAAATGTAAAAATTGATAAAAAGATTGCCGTACCTAGAAGAAAAAAAAGGGACGCCCTAAACCAAACAAAAATTTTTATTAATTTTTCTTTAAAGACTATTGGAATAAAACTATTCTTCATTTTGATTAATATATGTCTCTAAATGAAAAATAAAATATTTAAATATGATTTTTTGATCGTTGGCGCGGGATTAGTTGGATCATTGGCGGCTATAGCTCTTCATAAGAAAAAATACCAAGTTTTAGTAATCGAAAAAAATAAACAATTTCCGAAAGATGAACGAACATTGGCAGTCAACGCTAATTCAAGAGATTTTTTAATAAATTTAGGTATCTGGAAATATTTAAAATCCAATTTTGAGTCAATAGATAAGATTGTGATTAACGACTATGTTAATAAAGAGGATTTAATTTTCCAAAATGCTGAAGAAAGTATGGGTAGCGTAATATTTAACAAGTCACTTTTAAAAATCTCAAGAGAATATCTAATAAAAAATGAAATTTTGTTAACTAACATCGATTTTGATAAATTTAACTTTAAGCCAAAAAAAACTTTCTTAATCAATTCAAAAAAGTTTATTTTCAATAAAATAATTTTTTCTCTTGGTAGAAGTTATGAAAATTATGATACTATAAAAAAAAATACTTTTGATTTTGGTCATAAAGCCTATGTGGGTTTCTTTAATCATCAAAAAAATCATAATCAGACTGCATATGAAGTTTTTACACCTAGTGGACCTTTAGCTGTTCTACCCTCTCCTTGTACAAAAAAAAAGAGCTCAACATTTATTTTTTCAACAAAAAATAGAATGAATCATAACAATCTCTCAACTATGATAAAAAAATATTTTTATTCTTCTCATGGAAAGATTAATTTGAAATCTTCAATTAGTTATTATCCAATAAGACCTCATTTATCTAGGCCAATTAAAAAAGATATTTTACTAATCGGTGATACTGCTCATTCTATTCATCCTGTAGCTGGTCAAGGATGGAATTTAGGCATCAAAGATATCCAAACATTATGTTCTTGTTTAGATATGAACGATATTAATGGAACAAATTTTGATGATGTTTATTTTTCGAGGAGAATTGTTCAAAATTTTACGTATTTAGCATTCACTAACATCCTTAATCAATTATATGAAAATCAAAATCCAATCACAAAATCAATCATAAATACTAGTCATTTAGTTTTATCTAGGTTTCCTTATTTAAAAAATTTGTTTATTAAGCAGGCTATGGGGAGAATTAATTGAGCTGATCAGAATTATTACTGCTTACTACATGAAAGGTGTTTAGATCCAATATTGAGTTGATTGTGGACACTCGAGATAGAAGACTAGGAGATTCTAAAATTGCTTGCTTATCAATTTTGTTAAAAGGAGCAAGCATTGCCAAAGTTGATAACAATTGAAGGTTAGAAGTATCAGACAGGACATTTTTATCAATCTCAAGTTTCTTCATTTTGAAGAAGTTTTCGTATTTGGTAATAAGTGCGTTTCTGTCAATTTGAGGTTCCATAGCATTCAAATCTTCTAAATAATCATGACAGTCAATGTCTGCTTGATAATAACCATTCGGAGTTAGATTCCTTTCTTTTAAAATAAATCGACAAACTCCTTCTAAGTTTAAAACTATTCTATAATCCGGTGTTTCGATAAATGAGGTGATTTTTCCAATACAGCCCATCATAAAAAGTTCATTATTATTATTTTTTGGCTGAATAACTCCAATCATCCGATTACCCTTTAAGCTATCTAAAGCCATATTTAAATATCTTTCTTCAAATAAATTCAAAGGCAATTTACCAAATGGTAGTAGCAATACGTTATCTAAGGGAAATAAGGGAATGGATGTGGGGATTTGATCAGAATCTATTTCGAATAATTTTTTAATGCTATCTTCCATTATTTAAACATAAGCGCCGATAATTGTTTTCGTGCTAAAATGACATTTGGATCAGTAAATCCAAGCATATCAAAATATTCTAAAAGTTTCTTTTTGGCAGCTTCATCATTCCATTTAGGGTCTTGCTCAAATATTATTAGTAGTTCGTTAAACCCAAGGCCCGTTTCATTAGCTGAAAGATAATTTTCAGCAAGTTCAAATCTTTTTTCTTTATTATTTGGTTCATTGATAACCATAGACTTTAATTCTTCTATGTCACTATCTCCATCATCGGCCATGTTATTAAGTAACTTATTAATTTTTGAAATTTCTTCATTCTTTAATATTTCATCATTTAAAGACTCCATCATTTCCTTAGCGTCATCATATTGCTTAAGCTGTATTAAACATCTCAATAATCCACTTATGACTTTAGGATTACCAGGGTCCATGCCAACTAGTGTTTCATAGATTTGTTTTGCTTCTTTAAATTTTTTATCTTTAAATAAATTATCTGCCTCTTCTAGCATTTTGGGAACTTCGTTGCCTGGCGCCGCATCAATTAATTTATCAATCATAATTTCAATTTTACTTTCTGGTTGTGCGCCTTGAAAAGCATCTATGGGTTTTCCATCTACGAAGCCGTAAACTGTTGGGATTGATTGGATGTTTAATTGACCAGCTATACCTTGATTTTCGTCTACATTGATTTTAGCCAGAATAACTTTGCCATTCTTTTTATTTACTAACTTTTCTAATAAGGGAGTTAATTGTTTACATGGCCCGCACCATGGAGCCCAAAAATCAACAATCACAGGGGTTGTTTTGGATTTCTCGATAACCTGTTCTACAAATTGATCTTGATTAATATCTATGACAAAAGACATGTAATAAAAATAGTATCAAATACTTTATTTACAATACATCATCTAAACTTTAACCTTTTAGCTTGATAGCCCTTATAAGGAGGTTTATAAATGTTTTTTAAATTAGCGGGCGTAGCTCAGGGGTAGAGCGCAACCTTGCCAAGGTTGAAGTCGAGGGTTCGAATCCCTTCGCCCGCTCCAACATTTAAGATATTGATTTGTAAACTAAATAAATTATTTTTTTTTGTGATTAAATTCAAATTTAAGGAAATATTTATTATATCAACAAATTAAATATTAGCCCTAATCCAATAATTATGAACAAATAACCTTGTATTTTTTTAATTAGGTTTATTTTTGAATAAAAAAAACTTAATGCCGATACCGTTGTAACAGCCAATGATAAAATGATATACCAACACGCATCAATGACACCAGCAATTGTGATTAAATATATATTAAATAATAATTCATTATCCGTTGACATAAATTGTGAATAAATAGCAATAAACCAAACTAAAATTTTAGGATTTAAAATTGAAATACTAAAACCCTGCAAGAATGAAATTGTATTCTCTTTTATATCTTTTTTTTCAAAATTAATTTTTTCTTTATTTAAGATGGATTTCACTCCAATGAAAATTAAAAAAATGATTGATAAAATTTTTAGACCGTTAAATACAAAGATATTAGTTTCTATAATTAATCCTAACCCCAAAACTGCAAAGGTTGCATAAACTGTAATTCCTATTCCATGACCTATTGAAGTTAAAATACCATTATATCTTCCCTTAAAAATAGCATTGTTAATAACTACCGCCATACTGGGTCCTGGTGACATAGCACCTAGTAAGCAAACTGCAAAAACTTGTAAAAAAGTAATGAATGTCATTTAGTTTGAGAAAAATTTGCCTGAATTTCTTTGCTTTCTAAATTCTCTGAATTGATAGTTTTAATTAATTCTTGAGATGCGTTTGTATAGATAGCTCGTTTAGTATATCGCCAAATAGGAAGATCTTTATGACTATTACCCAAATAATCAAAATTATGAATCTTTAAATTTCCTTTTATAAATTGAACTTTATTACTACCTACCATATTAAAATTATCTCTTGTCCCAAAGGACTCAAAAAAAATATTTAAATACTTACCCATCTGGTCAACCAGATTTTGATGGCTTCCGGATATAAGATAAACAACCCGATGCCTATTTTTTACCTCTCTGATGAAATTAAAAGCTGCCTTATTAAAAGTTAAATTTTCAAAAGGAATATCAAAATCTTTAGAAATTTTATCTTTTAAATATGGCTTTCCTCTGAATAAAAAAACCAATAAATAAAATAAAGTCTTAAAGGGATATTTTCTTAAAGAGTGTGAAAATGCCAAATTAGACAAATCTTCTTTAATTAAAGTTCCATCCAAATCTACGAATAAAATTCTGTTGTCATCCATGCCTTTTAAAATAAGAAACAGTGATCGTGATAATTTTTGGGGAAGTTTTCTCTTTTATATTTCCTATACAATCAGCTTTTATCTTATTACCCTTTTTTATTATTTTCTCATATATCAATAATTTTACATTTTGTATTTCTTTATCTTTGAAGTTTTTTCTTCCCTGCTTTTCTTCTGGAAATTTTAGAAAAAAATCCTCTAATATTTTAATCGAGTATTTTTGTTGGAATGATATATCCACATATCTATTCATTAAGATAAATTTACTTTTTGGAGGAGTATTTTTAAAAATTTCGATCAATGTTTAAAATGACGATCGCTTAATTTAAAAAAATTTAATCTATTTTTTTTTACAAAAGATACTATCTTTTCATCATTTTGTGATCCCATAGGTGCAAAAATAGTAATTTTAATTTTTTCTTTTTTTATAAACTCCAAAGAGTCGGTAAATGGGAAAAAAGCATCTGAAAATAAGTATAAGTTTTTTATTTTTTTATAATCATGTTTTTGTTTTAGTTTATAAAAACAATTCTGAAGTGCGTCTACTCTGGATGTCTGCCCTCCTGATTGTGAAACTAAACTATCTTTATCAAATAAAGCTATAGCGTTAGATTTAATATATTTAAGAATATTTACAAAAAAATTTAGTTGGTTTTTATTTAGCCTATTAGTTCCATATATAGATTTTGTCTGTGATTTTTTGGTATTACTATCTTGTATAAGTGCGCCCGCAAATATAGATCTTTGTTCTGTTTGGTTTTTAAACTTTTTTACTTTTAATATTCTAAGATTTTTTTTTGTTTGTAATAACTTAATAACATCTTTTTCAAAACCAGGCGCCGCAACGACCTCATAAAAATTCTTTACTATAAGTTTAGCTGTTTCTAATGTTAGCTTTTGATTGAAAGCAACTATTCCACCATAAGCACTTATTGGATCTCCAGCTAGGGCTTTAAGATAACTATCTTTTTGTTTTCTTTTAATTGCGCCACCACAGGGGATGTTATGTTTGACAATATTACAAATATTTTCTTTGGAAGAAGAATAGTAAGCAATATTAATGGCTGCATCTAGGTCTAAAAGATTGTTATAACTAAGTTTTTTTTCACCGCCTAATTGTTCGAAGCTATTATCATTGACTAATGCGATAGCTTTTTGCTGAGGATTTTCGCCATAACGTAATGGATATTCTTCAGTTTTAATTCCCTGAAACCAGTTGGTTATGGCGATGTCATACTGTGTAATATGCTGTAATGCTGTTATTGCGTATTTTTTCCTTTCAATTTTAGAATTTGGCAATTTGCGAATAATTTGTTTGTAATCAGCGGGGCTCACAATAGGAGTTGTTTTGGTGTAATTTTTGATTGCCGCTCTTATTAAACTGTGGCCACCTATATCAATCATTTCGATAATTTCATCAGATTTATTGGTTTTTTTAATTGTTTCTTCAAACGGGTATAAATTGATTATTAACATGTCGAAATTGACAATTTTTTCTGATTGTAATTCTTTTTGATGTTCCTGAGTTTGAGTTCCTAAGAGCCCCCCAAAGATTTTAGGATGAAGTGTTTTTACTCTACCTCCTAATATTTCTTTTTGTTTTGTATATTTAGAAATTTCAATGTGGGGAATATCATTTTTTTTTAAGAAATTAGAGGTTCCCCCAGTAGAATATATTGTAAATTTTTTTTTGATTAGAAATCTAGCGATAATGTCTAAATCTGTTTTATCGTAGACTGATATAATTACATTTTTAGTCATCAGTTAAAAAAATCATACAGTTGATTAGATGCTTGGGTTAAATTTTCTTGGTTAAATAAAAAAGATCCTGCAACTAAAATATTCGACCCAGCATCAACACATTTTTTTCCTGTTTCATAATTAACTCCACCATCAACCTCTAAATCAATATGAAGCTGATTGTTAGAGATATGGTCTTTTAACTGTTCAATTTTTAATAATTGATCTTCCATAAATTTTTGGCCACCAAAGCCTGGCTCAACAGTCATAATGATAATTTGATCAATATCGTTCAGATAAGGTTTGAGTTCTTCCCAAGGAGTTGCTGGTTTGATAGCAATTCCACATTTAGTATTATTTGTTTTAATTTTAGAGATTAGCTCTTTTTTATTTTCCTCTATTTCTAAATGAAAAGTAATTATATCTGAGCCAGCTTTTATATAGTCATCAAGAAATTTTCCAACACGATTGATCATTAAATGTACATCAAAGATCTTCTTTGAATATTGGCGAACATTTGAAATAAATTGTGGCCCAAAAGTTAAGTTAGGAACAAAATCCCCATCCATTACATCAAAATGTATATATTCTGCCTTAGACTGATCAATGAGTTTGATCGTTTCTTGCATATTTGCAAATGAACCACCAAGGATGGACGGTGATATTGTAATGTTCATTTTGTTTTTTCTAATATTGATACAAAAAATATATCAGAGCCACCCAATTCTTTGAATTGGAGTGGATTGATGAAATATCCATTCTGTCTTTTTATCATTTTATCAGACTCTAAACTAAGTGTACGGATATTCTTATGTTTTTGAGCGATTTTATCAATGACATTGATTGTCTCAAATGGATGAAAAGAGCAAACAATATAAACAATTATTCCATTTTCATCTAAAATGTTAATTGCTTTGTCGAGCATTTGCATTTGAACTTTTTGATTTCTTTTCAGTTTTGACTGATTGATTTTTGACGCAACATCAGGATTACGACGAAAGGTTCCAAGAGCACTGCACGGAGCATCTAAAAGAATAGACGACACATTTTGATTAGTTGTTAATTTTAAAAAATCCTTTTTTTGAATTTTTATATTGAGGCCTAATCTCTTCAGATTTTGTTTAAATTTAATGATTTGAGAATCAGACTTATCAATACAATCCACCTCATATCCTAAAGAGTGTAAAAGTATAGATTTACCCCCAGGGGCAGAACATACATCAAGTATTTTTTTTGATTGAAAAAATTGATGAGTAATATGAATGACTTCATAATTCCCAATATCTTGTACAAAACAATTTTTAAATAATTTTGATTTGAATGGCAGAACTCTTTTTTCATAAATAGCTTCTTTGTGGTCGCAAAGGCTAATTTGATAATCAACAGGTTTTATAAAAAAGGTTTGGTATAGATACTTTCTAATTTTAGAACTAGAAAATATTTTATCTAAAACTTTTTTAAAATTATCAGGAAGATTTTGTTCTATTGTTAAATTTTCTTGATCTCGAAGAATATTTCTTAAAACAGCATTAATGAGTTTAGATTTACCAAATTGTTTTGAAAATTCTACAGCATCATGAACTATTGCATGTTCGGGTTTCTTGGAAAAAAAAATAAGTACTAAATTTATTTTAAGAATAATTAAAATATTTTTGGGAGTTTTATCACTTATATACTTTTTGAGTAAAAGATTAAAGTTTTCAAAATTGCGATAATATTCTTGGATAGCTAAGAATAAAAATCCTCTCTTAATAGGATCAAATTTTTCAACAGCAGCGTCAATGCTACCTCCTTCATCAATACGTTTTATTGATTGATATAAATTAACAATATCTGATTGACTAGATATCTTTAGACCCGTCTATTAAAGATTGCACCACTCCAGGATCGGCGAGTGTTGATGTATCTCCCAGTTGATCTTCCTCATGGGATGCGATTTTACGAAGAATTCTTCTCATTATTTTACCTGATCTGGTTTTGGGCAGTCCAGGTGCGAATTGAATTTTATCAGGCGTAGCAATAGGCCCAATTTTTTGTCGTATCCACAGTGTCAGTTCTTTTTTCAATTCATCACTTACTTCTACTCCCGTATTAGTAGTGACGTATGCATAAATTCCATGTCCCTTAATATCGTGAGGGTATCCTACGACTGCTGCTTCTGAGACGAGCGCATGCTCCACAAAGGCACTTTCTATTTCAGCGGTACCTAACAAGTGACCAGATACATTAATACAATCATCAACACGACCTGTTATCCAATAAAAACCATCTTTATCGCGACGACAACCATCACCAGTAAAATACTTTCCCTTAAACTGACTAAAATATGTTTCTACAAACCGTTGGTGATTTCCATAAACTGTTCTCATTTGACCAGGCCAACTATCTAATATGCATAGTTTGCCCTCACATTCTCCCTCTAAAATATTTCCATTATCATCGACGATCGCCGCCTCAATTCCAAAGTAGGGGTGTGTTGCGCTTCCGGGTTTGAGTTTGGTGACACCTGGTATGGGAGAAATTAAATGCCCTCCTGTTTCTGTTTGCCACCAAGTATCTACAACAGGACATTTATCTTTTCCAACAACACTAGAATACCAGTTCCAAGCTTCAGGATTGATGGGCTCACCTACAGTTCCTAAAATCCGTAGAGAAGATAAATCACATTGAGTGACAAAATCATTTCCTTCTTTCATTAATGCACGTATTGCTGTTGGCGCAGTATAGAAAATATTGACATTGTGCTTATCACACACTTGCCAAAATCTTGAAAAGTCAGGATAGTTAGGAACGCCCTCAAAAAGCAATGTTTGAGCGCCATTGGCAAGCGGACCATATAAAGAATAAGAGTGACCGGTAATCCAACCTGCATCTGCAGTGCACCAGTAAACATCTCCAGAATGGTAATCAAAAGAGTATTTATGAGTAAAAGAGGCATAGACCAAATATCCTCCTGTTGTATGTAATACACCTTTAGGTTTTCCTGTCGAACCTGAGGTATATAGAATAAACAAAGGATCTTCCGCATTCATGGGCTCGCAGGCACATTGATCATCAACTTCTTTTAATAATTCATCATAATAAAAATCATTTTTTTGATGAAGGTCATCTTGAGTATTTGTATAGCGGACGATTAATGTTTTAATTGAGTCGTCACAGCTCTCTAGTGCTGTATTAATATATTTTTTCAAAGGAATAGTTTTCCCACCTCTGAGTCCCTCATCAGCAGTAATAACAAATTGAGACTGGCAATCCTGTATACGTCCTGCAATTGACTCTGGCGCAAAACCACCGAAGATTACCGAGTGAATAGCGCCAATACGAGTACACGCCAGCATCGCAAATGCTACCTCTGGGATCATCGTCAGATAAATAGTAACGCGATCACCTTTTTTCACACCAAGTTTTTTGAGAACATTGGCAAATCGACTGACCTCGCTTTGTAATTCTTTGTAGGTATAGGTTTTTGATTGGCTAGGATCATCCCCCTCCCAAATGATGGCTGTATCATTGGGTCTTAGCTCAGCATGTCGATCTACACAGTTATAACAAACATTTAATTCCCCATCTTCGAACCACTTGATAGAAACATCTCCCTCATAATCAGTATTTTTAACTTTAGTAAAATCTTTGAACCAAGTGACTTGTTCTTTGGCAATCTTTGACCAAAACTGCTCTTTGTTAGCAAAAGATTCAGCATACATTTGGTCGTATTGTTGTTGAGTCAGTAGAGGGCTATCTAACGGAAAGTCTCTCATTTTTTCTCGCTCATTTTAATCAATTTTTTCCATTGGTTCAATTTCACCGGCATTACACTTAAACGGGACTGTTTAACTAAAGGAAAATCATCAAAAAAAGGATCAGCTTTAATTTCAGCTAAGGTAACCTCATTTAAATCTTTGACATATTTTACATCGACCATTCCAAAAATATTTTTTTTATCAGTGTGATCAGGGTAATATTCTTTGACGACAGTCATAATGCCTTTAATCGCCTTTTCTGAGACTGAGCTATAAAACAAACATTCATCGCCTTTTTTCATTTGTTTCATGTAATTAGCTGCCTGATAATTACGAACACCATCCCAATGTTCTACTTTTTTCTTTTTTTGTTGCTCCCATGACCAGGTCTCAGGTTCGGATTTCATTAACCAATAATTTTTAAAAGTTTTCATTAATTAGAGTGTTTGGACTAGGCCTCACATTGTAATTATTATATTTATTTTTACTAGATTTTAAAATTTCAATAGCATTCCAACCAATCATCGCAGCATTATCAGTACAATAAGCCATAGGTACTTGATGATAGGCAATACTTTTTTCTTCAATAAAGTTTTTTAAAAGACTATTGATATATTGATTGGCCGCAACACCACCACAAATAGAAAAATCTTTAATTTTTATTTTCTTTTTTTTGGCCTCAGCAAAAGCATTATTGATTTTATTTAGAAAAATCTCACCAACTGTAAATTGAAAAGAGGCTGAGAAATTTTTTAAAAACTTTTTTTGTAATTTATTTTTTTTAATAATTTGAATAGCAGAAGTCTTTAATCCAGAAAAAGAAAAATTACAGTCTTTTACTTTTGATAAAGGCTGAGGCAAATTAAAAGCAGATGTATCTCCGGTTAAAGCCAATTTTTCAATGACGGGCCCTCCTGGATATCCTAGTTTCATTGCCTTTGCTACTTTGTCAAAACACTCACCTGCTGAGTCATCAATGGTAGAACCAAGAGTAATAAATTTTCTAGCATTTTTCACAAGAACAAGTGCTGTATTTCCCCCAGATACAAGCAAACACAAATAAGGAAAAGATAGCTGGGAGACAAGACGAGGTGATAATAAATGAGCTTGTAGATGATTGATGGGAATAATTTTTTTTTGATGGGAGAGGGCCAAACCTTTGGCAAAAGACGATCCTACAATAAGCCCCCCTATTAATCCTGGTCCATAAGTTGAAGCAATCGCATCAATATTTGCAAAATTTATTTTTTTTTGAAATTTTGACAAATGATCCATGATATCTAGGTGTTGCCTCGCTGCCATTTCGGGTACCACACCGCCATGTTCACGGTGAAATTTGCGATGATTGATCGTTTCATGAAAATCAACCTTTTTATTATCATTGACCACCGCAAAGGAGGTGTCATCACAAGAACTTTCTATTGCTAAAACTTTCATTAATATAAAAAAATATAGATTCTTAATTCATGGCTGAAAATCAAAAAGATTCAGTAAAAAAAAGCTTTTGGCAGCGAAACCTTTTTCT
>Ga0163109_10003309_pt1 | contig 12319 bp, 9 predicted proteins | sample CRUFie1St13metaG_FD_108704 | JGI IMG/M metagenome (GOLD analysis project Ga0163109, IMG submission 108704) | Marine microbial communities from the Costa Rica Dome - CRUD Field 142mm St13 metaG | ecosystem: Environmental > Aquatic > Marine > Oceanic > Photic zone | place: Costa Rica: the Eastern... | reverse complement strand
TGAACGAGTATATGGTATTTCTATGTATGAACTTTTACCATCAAAATTAAAATACTTTTGTTCTTTGTTAGTATACTTCATATAAGAATCATCTGCATATCCTTCAAGAACACATCTCCAAAACAAATCATCATCTTCCATACCCCAATCCCAATAATCATTTGAGTAACCATTTGTTGCCTCTACTTGTTCTTTAGAAAATAGCACCGCACCACCAAAGTATTCTTCATACTTTAGTTTGTAATCCATTTGAGATATATTTGTTGCAATATGAATAGGATGTTCTTTTGGAAAAGAATAATCACATCCTTTTTCTGGTATCATATCTATATCATGCCAAACTATATAATCACAACCATCTTCAAACGCGTATTTTGCTGCTACATTCTTCATTGCTCCTCTGTTGAACAAGTGTTCATCAACTTGGTGGCCAAAGTACATACAATATTCGATACCCTTCTCTTCAAGATATTTACCTACCTTCGGTACAAACTCTTTTAGATGAGCCTCTCTATTTCTATATGGTACACAAACTCCTAATTTCATTTTTGTTCTCTTATATCTACCAGTAATTGTATAACTTCTTCTAACTTATATTTTGCTTCTTGCCCTTCACACAAATCTTGACAACATATATCTAAGTTCCTATGAATAAATTGTAACTTTTCATCTATCTCATCCCACTTGTTTTGTATATCCTTCATGAATAAGTTTTTTAAATTTAGTAGTTGACCACCCATGGTCTCTGTTTAGATAATGTATGGGAATATTTAATTCAAAACCTGTATAGGTTCTTCCTTTATAATCATCTCCTAAGAATCTTATATTTGGATTATGTTTTTCTAATAGTTTATAAAGTTCAGATTCGTAAGTGTATGTTTCTACCGCGTTAATATATTTTATTGCAAGTAACATCTCTATTCTTTCTCCTACAGATAAAATAGGTTTTAGTTTTTCTGGTCTTTCAATCGATGGGTCACTATGTAAAAGTACTAAAAATCTATCACAATATTCTTTACACTCTTGAAACATCTTAATATAACCTGGATGGATTACATCAAAGTTTCCAGCGATAACACCTAATTTGTATTTCGTTATATTAGTTGACATGATAATAATATTCCATTTTCAATTTCAGTTTCACTCATTAGTTTATATCTTAATGTATCTATCCCATCTCTTCTCCAATTAGTTTTACCTTTTAAAACTTTATTGTAAAACCTAACCTGATTTTTTCTTGTTTCTGTATAAACCCATTTGTTTTCGTAGAACCCATTATCTGCATGAGGTAATAGTAAAAAGTGCCCTTCTTTTCGCCATGGCACAGCAACTTCTTTAAAATCTTCCTCGTGGTAAACATTTTCTCTATCACAATGATGTATCTTACCATTCCTATTATTACCAGTCAAATCAATCATTTTGTGATATGTAGATGCCTTTGCATCGTAAACACCTTCCAAACAATGTGGTGTAGTATATCCTTCAAATTGTTCTAACACACCCACTGGTAAGTTTTTATAAATTGCTTGTACTTGTCCTTCTTCCAAAGAATGATTCCAAATAGCAAGATAATCAATTCTACCCTTAAATGGTCTCCTTGCATTATGGTCTGCTTGAGGAGTTTGTCCAAGATAAATAAATTTTTCTTTATCATATCTCATTAATCTACCTTTGTATTCATGTTCATCTATTAATTCACCATCTTGATAAAACTTAATAAATTTATTATACTGGTCAACCACTACCATAAGTGTAGTTCTTCTTGGTTCAGTAATAACAGATTTTAAACTGATACATTCTTTTTTAGTTGTAAATGTTTCAAACTTAAATCTTCTAAATGAATTATATGAGAACCCCATATCATAACCTGGTACTGCTAAAATAGAATACTCATCTATTGCTCTTTGTTCATCACATTCAATCGGGTCTGGTTCAAATGTTAGTAATATAGTAAAGTTATCAAAGTGATATGGTTTTGGTATTTTAACTTGAGAATCAATACCATTAAATCTTAATCCAGCTGAATTAGTTGTTTTTATTGGTAATTGTTTGGTATTAAAGTCCATATAGTTTTCTCTACAACGATACATCAAATCATCATCTTCATATCCCCAACCCCAATAATTGTTTGAGTAACCATTTACTTTGTAGTAATCCATAATAGGAAACAAAGTTACTCCTCCAAAATATTCATCAAAGATAATTCTTTTTTCTCCATGATATGATGTAAAATGTGTTGCAAGGTGAGTTGGTCTATCAACGGGTGAATAATCAACGCGTAATGGTATCATATCCACATCATGTAGAGCAACATAGGTACAACCTCTCTCTTTTGCTTTTGTTACACCAATGTTAAGTAACTTTCCTCGATTAAATGGACTATCATCTGCTTGTTCAACAACGATAATTTCAAAATCGATTTCTTGTTCTTTTAACTTTTTTGGTGCTTCTTTTAAAAACTTATCAAGATGAGTTGACCTATTTCTATAAGGAACTATTACACCAAGTTTACTCTTCATCTTTACCTATGTACTTATCTTTCCACAATGATAGATACCATTCCATTCTTGGTCCCCATTCATCTTTATCGATTTCTTCAAACCATAAAGTAAGTGCATCTAAAGAATTAGCAATCTTTTCTAATGCCTTTACTTTTCTTTCTTCGATAACTTTTTGTGTTTCGTTTGCCATAATTTTAAATTTTAATTATTCCTTTAGTTAATCTATTCCAATGCTGATAATCCCAATGTTCATTTTCGAAAGGAACTTGTTTTTCTAATCCAAACTTTGGTTCGTCAACATTTATTTTCCAATCAGAATCTCTGATTGCCTCATACATCTTTTTGTATTCTTTCCAAAAAGTGTAATCTTCTTCTGTTTCTGAAACTTCTTTTAATCGTTCTAAAACAGTTGAATCCCATTTGAAGTGATGAACTTGTATAAATCCTTCACCCCTACCAGGCGGGTAACGAAGAGGATGTTTTGCACCCTCTTCTCCCCACACAGTATCCCCATCAATGATTGCATAATGTTGGCCACTTGTTACATGAATTTTACCTTTCATCACACAACATTTATTGGGACAGGCACCACTAAGTGGATACCTAAAAAAACCAGCATATGGAAAAAGTTCCCATATGTTACTTTCTTTTTTTACTTTTGGAAAAGTACCATTCTCTCCTATTCTATCAATGAATCCACCCGTTATAAACTCCCAACCATTTTCATCACATTCATCAATCATTTCTCTAATAGGTTTTGGATATAAATGAAATTCATCATCATCCGATACTATCCACCATTCATTTGGTTTGGTCATCTTAACCTCATTATACAACTCAGTAACTCTTTCCCAATTAAATTTAGGTTCGGTTACTACCTTGTAGGGTTTTATTCCCAAACTCTCAATATCTTCTAATATGCCGTCGTTTTCGTGTTGTCGGTAGACAACAACGAATATTTCATCTACGATATCTTGATAGTGTTTCAACATATGTGGCAACATCGTAGTGTTGTGTCCTACAACAGTAACTAAATTAATCATTTTATCTTCTTTCTCTGCAAAAAAGTTAGTCCAGTTGAACTTGGATAATTTACTTTCTTTTTGTGATTGAAGAAATTGAAAACTTCCCATCCTCCACTATCTTGAATTTCTTTAATTAATTTATTCGGCCCCTCCGCATAACTTTGATGTTGTTCTTCCTTAACATCATCAGTTACAATGTGGTTTTCCTCGTAATCTAAATCAGTATCGTGGATAGCAATCATCCCATCTTCCTTTACTAACTTAGAATATAAGTTAAAATCATTCGCTACATCTTTGTAGGAATGTCCTGCATCAATATGCAAATAATCTATCTTTATTTCTTCTTTTACAAAATAGTTGTAGTACGCATCTTCGGTAGTATTTAGAATGATTCTACATGGAAAGTTACTTCTAAAGAACGAATCTTCTTTTACCCAATCTGGTTGTCCATTCACTCCATTATTAGCATCTACTAAGATAGTAGTGCCTGAATCACCATACTCCATTGCTTTGTTTCCATCAAAGATTCCGAAATCATGTAAATCTATTCTTGCCTGAGAGATGATTCTTGGTATGAACCCTCCACCACTACCGAGAACTACACAAGTTTTGTATTTCATATATTGGATGATGGAATAAACCAATAACCCATCACCAAGATATTTATCAGTTGCACCATGAGTCCACCTATATTTCACAGGTTCAAGTTGGGTATGTTCTTTACCCTCCTTGTCTTTATATTTAATTTGATTGTTGGTAAAAAACTCTTTTACCAAGTTGAAGTTTATAAGACTCATGTAACAATAATCGTATATACATATATATTAAGAATTAAAGAAAACAGAAATTTTCTTTGCCCACTTTTCTTTGTTATCAAACTTTTTCATATACGATTTTAATTTCATAAACTCTTTTAAGTGTTTCATTCTTGTATCCCTAAGAATTTCGTTGTAAGCAAATTTAAAACTTACTAAATCTTTTGCACGATATTTGTAATCACATTCTTTTCCCCAATCCTCGTGAATGATTGGTAACTTACCCCAATCAATTGCTTGAAAGATTGAATATCCAAATGGTTCATTAGTGTGACAGGAATGTGAAATACCCCAATTTAATTTCATAAATGGTTCGAGTATATTTATATCCCATTGATAAAATTTATATTTACTAAAATCATAATCAGAGTTTTCAGTAATATTTTTCCAATCGTATTGATTTGATAATACAACACCATCAAATCCATTTAAATAGTGAATATTTTTTCTTGATTCTATTCGAGATGTAAATCCTATTTTTGAATTTTTAACATTTGGTAACGCGTTTTGTTTAAATTCATAAAAATTAGTTACAGTATAAGTTTCTTTTGGAAAATCTTTAAATAATTCAGAATCATTATTTCCTATCCAAATTCTTTTTTTACAATAGTGTAGTAATTCTAAAAAATCATTTTCGTTTATGTTTGTATTGAATTGTTTTACCGAATCCCCATACTTTAACATATCAGGTAAATATGCGTGTACAAATACAACACCCCACTTATCCTTATGTTTCCATAGATGTTCTCTCTTGTGATAGTTTGCGTGTAAGAAGTGTATTTCATCACACTCCTCTAAAAGTTCTTTAGAGCGTTTAGAATCATCTCCATGAAAGTGAATATTTTTTATATCAGATTCCCAACCTACTGGCTTTTTTCCATCTACAAATATAAAATAGTCATCTTTGAGTTTTGGTAGAACTAAATCAATAAAGTGATTGACCCATATATCTGCTCCACCTTGTATTATGTTACCACAACCTGTTGTTACTAATATTTTCACTCAGAACCACTTATTTGATTTTCTAATTGTGTTACCTTTGCAGATAACTCTTGTACCGATTTAATTAACGGTGATATGAATTCATTGTAAGTTAGTGTCCATACAGATTCACTAATTTGATTATCAACCCACTCTTGTGTTATTTCTTCTGAACCAGTTCCTTCTAAATCTGTGTGTAAGTAGTGTGAACCACTCGATACTATTTCAGAAATTGGTTTGTTAAATTTACTTTCTATACCAGCAATTTTACTTGAACCTGTATTCAATCCTTTAAAATCTTGAGTAGTTTTTCCAAATTGACCAAGAGATGCCGAAACTTCTTGAGCAATAAGACCGTATCTGGTTCTTTTCTTGCTACTGTCTTTAAAGTTATATTGTACTGGTCTTAATGAATTTATAAAATCTAATCCAAGTTCTGAACCACTAATATTTTCTTTAATTCTTTCATCAGATTGATTGTTGAAGTTATCTGCATACATTTCATCCCAATATCTACTTGTACTACCCATATCACGAGTTGAGTTACCACTATTAGCATACGCAGGGTCTATATCTCCTGCCATATACATAGTACCTCGAACATTTCCAAGTGTCGTTTGATAACTATTATAATTTAGGTTTGTTATGTTTACCGAAGAAGTTGTAAAGTATCCATATTTTGCATCTAAATCTGCTTGAGTTGAAGTGTTATCACCTTGAATATCTACTTTTCCACCGCGGACATTGATAAGTACTGGTTGAGACCCCCATCCACTTCCTTGTCTTTCAATCTGAACATACTTTGTTGAATCATTTAAAACTTGTAATCCTTTTGAAGTTAATTCAACAACATTTGATGGTATAACAATAGTCGCATATTGTTGTCCATAAGCAAGTGTGTATGTTACAGAACTCGGAGTTGTTGTTTGATAATAATTTGTGGCATTACCAGAAGAATCATAATTAGTATATAACCCACTTGAAGCAGCTATTTTTATATAATACTGAAATTTATAAGTTCCTGCAGCCAATGTTATATTAAGTGTTTTTTGACTAGATGCATTACTCAGAACACCACTACTACTTGCTCCATAGGATGTTCCAATTTGAGTTTGCCATTGTAATCCATATCCAGTATCGACAGCTCGCCAAGTTTGAGTTGTTGTATATGCACCACGACGATTACCACTATGTACTAAAACATCAGTTGTAGCACTTGTTGATTGGTTTACTGCTCTTATATAGAAATAAAAGTAATGGGCTCTTGGACTTCCACTCATTGCAAATGGTGGATGCGATTGATTTTCATAACTTGGACTATAATTTGGATATAAAGTTGAACCACCTGAAGTTGAAGAGGGTGTACTTATATCAATAGAAGAAGGAGTATAGACTTGTAGTTCATATGTACCAGTTTGGTCTATTGTATAGGTGTTTGAGGTTAATGATTGTGTATCTTCAGCTGCATAAACCAAGTAAGTACTTCCTGTAGAACTTGTTGGTACTGGTGGTGAACCTCCAGCCTGTGAAATATTCATATCATTTATGGATATATTTCCACCACTTGTTGATGCCCATTCATTTGCTGGTTTTAATCTTAACTTAGTTTCAGAACCAGTTTTGAATATTATTTCAGGTACGACCGGGTCTAAAATCAAATCATCATTTACAGATACAAATTTTCCACCAGAAGATGATTCTTGTGCTTCCCATAATCCTACAACACCAGATGTTAATTTAATCGAACCTGATACATTTGCATCTTGACAGGTCATGTTTCCATCAGCATCTACATTGAATTTTGGATTGTTTACATCTGCACCTATTGATATAGTACTACCTGCAAGTGAACCACCTTCTATTTGTGAACCACTAATTCTACCATGTACTAATAGTGATGATGAACCTTGATTCCATTGTAAGAAACCAGTACTACCACTTAATTCAAAATCACCACTACTTGACAGATATGATGTCCAGGCACCACCGGCATAATATCCAAGTTGGTCTGCACCCAAAAATAAACCAGCTCCACTTGGTGATATTGCTTTTATTAACTTACCAGTTGTAGGGTCAACAGAACCACTAGCTCCAGCAGCAGCAATAGCAGTACTCGCATTATCGTTAGCAGAATCCGCGGTATCTTGAGCATTCGAGGCGGAAGCTGCTGCATTATCGGTATCTGTTGTAGTTGCTGCGTTACCACCTGTGATTGTTATCGCACCTTTTAAACTTAAGTTACTACCATCCCATGTAAGGAATCCATCAGATGCACCACCTTTTAAACTCATTACATTACTACTACCACCATGTCTACCTATATAAATTCCATTGTTAGAATTATATGAAGTAATTCCACCAACTGCAATATATGGGTTTTGGTTTGTTCCTGCGTTTGAGGTATCTGCATTTAATGCTATGACTGGATAACCAGAACCACTTGAACCTACATTTACTGTTCTATTTGCATATACATCTTGTGAAAATAAAATATCAGTTGCAACTGAACTAAATGTTGCACCAAAAGCATCCCAATATGTTGTATATGAACCACCATCAATTGGTCTTTGATTAGCGTTACTTGCAGTATGAGAAGATTTAGCTAAATAATATTCTCCATTAGAACCTTTTACAACATCTCTTCTTAATGATGAAGAAACATATAATTCATTAATTGTCCACTCTCCTCTATAAGTTACACCAGGTCCTGGTGCTCCATTTGCACCATCAGAACCACTAACTCCATCTGCACCAACATTACCTTGTTTTGATAACGAGAATGAATATTGTTTTTGAAAATTAACCGATGAATCGTTATCTGTTACTGTTATAGTTGCACTTCCACTATCACCACTTACTGCAGTTGGTGTAAATTTTCTTTGATTACTAACAGTTGATTGTGCTAATTCAATACTTGATGATGTAGCAGATACACTATAGGTTTTACCTGCTGCTCCAAAATTATATTGTTCTGCACCTCTAAAAAATCTAACTTCAAACGCACCATCACTTAAAACACTTGTTACTGTCGATTGAGAATCTGCAGAGAAAACATGAGCCTCATTTGTTAGAAATACTGTGAAAGCATCTGAACCAGATTGTACACCAAATACATCAGTATTATCAAATACACTATCATACGCAGAACCTTGTTCTCTAACTCTTACTTCATACAATCTTGAACTACCTGCGGTTGGATATGCTCCTGCATCGGTTGGAACTATTACATTTGCATCTGTACTAAATGCTTGTATCTCTACCCCACCTTGTAAGAATTGATACTCTGGTGTTGTATAATTTTGTGAAGTTGCACTTAAAGTAAATGGTTGAGATGCTGGAGATAAATTACCATCACCATCATATATTATTGCATATTTTGTAGAAGATATTGATACTGCCTTTGCATCAGAACCACTTGCTCCATTTGCACCATCAGAACCAGAAGCACCTTGTAATGCTTTTGTGTAATTTACAATTTGTTGAAATTCAGAAATATCTCCACTACCATCTTTATAATTTATGTTAACTGTTAGTGAACCACTATTTGCACTAAATCCACTAATTGAATATTCATTTTTTGTTGGAGATGTGTTTGTTGGTGTAACACCAGAACCAGTAACTCCTGCTATTCTAAATCTGTTATTTGATGATAAACTATTTTGGAATGTGATTGCCTCAGAACCGATTCTGAAATCTACAGAACCACTACTTGAATGTAAATCACCCGTTATAGTACCACCCTCATTTGCAGTGAATGTTGCGTTAGTGTTACTTAAATTTAAACCAACACCATCTAATTTTTTCACTGGTGATACAGAAATTCTATCTGTAAATACAGAACCAAATTCATCAGAACCACTAAATTCATATGTGGTATTTCCTGTCCCAAATGGATAATCAGATGCATTTAAAGTAAATGTAGTTATACCATTTGTGGTTGAACCTACAGTAAGACCAGGTTTACCACTACCACTATTAGCAGTGATTGTAGTAGTGTCTGATGCTAAGTTTTTTCTTTGTGCTTGAATTGTTATTACTTGTCCACTTGGTTCAACTGATAAATCTGTTGCCTTATAAAAGAACTGATTTTGGTTTGATGTTACAATAAGTGCAGATGCAGGTTCACCATCTTCGAATCTTGTTATAGTTTCTATTTCTTCTTTATCTTCGATAGATGCGGTATAGGTTATTGAACCTACTATATAATTTGTATCAGACCCACTAAATGAAGAAATAGTTAAAACATTGTTAGTTGTTAATCCACCTGGATATGGCCCAGAGTAAGATGATGGGTTGATATATGTTCCTGCTTTATCGAATGCTGCAGATGCAAATGTAATTGAACCAGTCAATCCATTTGATGTTACTTTAAATCTTGATTGTTGGAATGGTGGATTACCTAATGAACCACTTGAAAATCTAAACGCAGTTCTATCAGTTTCGAATTCTAATAATCTAACATTTGATGTTGTTGTTAAATTACCTCCACTAAACTCTTTTGCTGCTTTTACTTTGACAGGAATAAAATTGTTATTTATATCGTAGAATTCAAATTTAAAATCAAAAAATTCAGTATCTAACTTTCTTGGTACTTCTTGTACTAATGTGAATTCATCTGGTGAAAAACTCGATTCTTGTGCGTTTCTTAAAGATACATTTGATATATACCAATCATCACCATTTATTTCAAATACTAATCTTGCACTACCAGAATTTGCTGATATTATATTTTTTGATACATCAAATTTTTGTAATGTATCAGCAGAACCACTAACAGTTACTATGGATTGTGTGAATGCAGATGAACTTAAAAATGCTCTGATTTGTTTTGATTCATCTACCGAACCACTTAGTTTTGTTTTAAAACTTAGATTATATTCAATATTGTTTCCAAAGTCAATAGATTCAGAAGTATAAAATAATTGTGTACCACTTCCTGCATAATCAATCTTTACACCATTTAATAATTGTGAGTTATTAAGTGTAATTGGATGGGTAGAAGAACCACTAATCCAATATGTTGTTAGATTGTAATCATCAAATACACCATAAGATAATTCTGTATCTGCTGCTGTAGTTATATCTTTTAGTAATTCAGTTGATTCTAATAACTGTTCTTGAACAAATTGAAAATCACCAGTTTCGTTTCTTGATTTTCTAAATACTTTTACTCTTGCAACATCACCAACAAATGTTTTTAAATTTGTAATTTTTATTTTTGCAAATGAACCAGTCAATGCAGATTCTACTACTGTTGCACCCGCATTGTTTTCAAAGGATGATGTGTATGCAGTACTACTGAATGGTTGTACTATTCCTGTCGAACTTGTAAATGGAGTATCAACCAACACCTCAGTTTCACTTAACACTTCTTTAACAGTTGGGAAATAATTGATTGAAGGAAATGATATTACATTTTCATCAATAGAAGAGGTAAAGTTCGGACCTGAAGTTTTTGTTAGTTTATAAAGTACTCCACCTGCATACTCTCTATAATCCTGTCCTTCGGCAGGAACTTGTGGTGTACCCTCTAAACTACCAGTTTGTGTAATAGTTGGGATTGTTTTTGTAAATAAAGGTTTTGATAATTCCTCTATTGATATTTTTGGTCTTTTAAAAAATCGTACTCTTGATTCATTTGGAAGGTTTCTGTTTATGTTAAGTTGTTTTTCCCATTTAACATTATAGATATCTTTCCAATCATCTGGTATATCTATTTTGTTTCCTTCTTCATCAAAGTAATCTTTTAGTTCACCTAATATCGTTATCTTACCAAGTCCGATTGGAGTATCCTCGTAAATGTAAACACCTACTACTTTTGATAATCCTTCAAAATATTCTGGTGCACCTCCACCTGGTTCGAAATAGACTGGATTTCCATTTACATCTAATATTTCTATTTTTATTTCTGTTGTTTCTTTTAAACACTCAGAACCTTCAATGAGGAATCCATTCTTACCACCAGTCAAGTTCTCTCCTAGCTCAGTAATTCTAAAGTAATCTGAGTTAGGGTTTGTATCTTTTAAAAAGACACCATACCCACTTAAATTTTGATAAGGTGAAAATTTCTTTATAATAGCCATGTGGATATAAATATAAACAAAAATAATATCTTTATATTTATTCTATAGAAATCTATGGGAAAATATTCTACTATACAAATAAGGAAAGAAACACTTAAATTACTAAGTGATTATTGTGCGGACAATGGTTATAGTAAAAGTGGATTGATTGAAAAGTTAATTAAAGAAAAAGTTTCTACGAAACCTCCAACAAATGTTTTAAGAGTTAATACTTAACATTTGAGAATCCATTATCTTTTTTAATTTCAACTAATCCATCTACAACATCTCGCATGGAATCAATGTGAGATATAATCATTACAAAGTCAAATTGTGTTTTAAGATATGTAAACAACATAAATAAGGATTGTAGGTTCTCACTATCTAATGTACCAAATCCTTCATCTATCACAAGGAAATTAGGTCGTGGTAGATTACATACATTGATTAGAGCAACTCTGATTGCTAAACCACTAATAAATCTTTCCATACCACTACACATTTCTAAACTCCATCTTTGGTCTCCATATACAAGATACGCATTGATGTTCTTACCATCAATCTCTAACTGCATACCGAAATCTACAATTTGTCCTAAAATGTTATTTACCTCACCTTCAATCATCGGTAATGATTTTTCAATCAACTCATAAGATACACCATCTTTTGAAAGTGCGTTTAAGTAAAACTGATATAGTTTTGATTGTTCTTCTAAATCTTTAACTTCTTGAATTCTATCTTCAATAGTTTCTTTTTGATTTTGAAGTGCAGATATTTTACCATTAAGTGAAAGAATCTCTGCATTGTTGTTTTTTATAATTTGTTTTACTTTATCCAAATCAGAACGAACATCTACGATTTCATCTCGGATTTCTTTGTTTTTCTTAATTTGTTTTTCGTTCTTATAATATTCTTTAATAAGTTGTTCTTGCTGT
>Ga0163109_10003308_pt1 | contig 12322 bp, 27 predicted proteins | sample CRUFie1St13metaG_FD_108704 | JGI IMG/M metagenome (GOLD analysis project Ga0163109, IMG submission 108704) | Marine microbial communities from the Costa Rica Dome - CRUD Field 142mm St13 metaG | ecosystem: Environmental > Aquatic > Marine > Oceanic > Photic zone | place: Costa Rica: the Eastern... | reverse complement strand
TCTTCGCTTGGCGGCATGTGACCTGTGCCACCATCATCAGGTAACCAAGATAAATCTATCATAATAATATCCTTTCGTCATTTTGATCTTGTTGCATTTGTTTCTTATGATGTCTATGATAATGTATAAAATATGCACTAAACCTTCTGTCATAAGGCAATCTACTTAAATGATAATTCCACTCTTGCGTTAACTTCTGTATAGGAATATTATTATCAACGGCATATAAATTTATATATGCTTGGTCATATCCACCTAACCCGCCAACGAATGGATCACCCGAAGTAACAAGTTGATGATGATGTTTTAAATTCTTTGATAAATGTTGCTGTAAATGATTGTATGAAGATTTTGGGAATACAACAGTCCCAGAATTAAAATGTCCACCATACTGTTTTAAAGGTTTTAATCTAGAGTGTCCTTGATAAGCACCTGAGTGCATACAATACATTGATATATGATTATTACTTGCAAAATCAAATATATTAGGGGATTGTTTAGTGACTAACATATCAGAATCTACAAAACAAATAGCGTCATATTCATCACACCAACCTTCTGTAAAAGGAAGGAATATGCCATAGAAAGGATCTATGGGATGAATGTGTGTTAAGAATTTGTAATCTAACCCATGCTTTTTAGAATATTGATTAAAGGATTTACTCGATAAATTCCAATAATCAAAAGGCACTTTAAGATGTGCATTAGCAGGTGAGTCAGGAGTTCTATAATACTGATATACACAATATTTCATAACGATTTTCTCCAAAGTAAAAAATTCACATCACGTATATTTATAACAGTAAAAGAGGGAGAAAATCTCCCTCCTAGTTAAGTTTCTTTACTTGGTGGTTTACCGTTGATGATTTCTAGTTCTTCGTCTGTATAAGGCCACATTATAGTTGTCCTACTAATGCTTTAAGTTTCTTTTTACTTTTGCCTCTTGCTTTATAGCTTGCAATAGCATCAAGGTTTGATTTGTCATCACCAACTACTACAAGTGCAATCATTCCCATAGAAGCGTGTGGTGTACATTGATATAAGTATACTCCAGGAACATCAAATGTTATTGAAACTTCTTTGTTGTTTTTTGATTTCTTAGGAAGTTCAGCACCATCGGGTCCTGCAACAAATTCTACATTGTGTCCTTTGGATGCAGGTAACCAAGTAATAGTGTCACCTACAGATACTCTTGCAATATCTTCGCTATAAACCATCTTGGCACCATCGTCACGCTTATTTAACATATCGATAGTAATGGTTTCTGCATATGCCATGCTTGATACAAATATCAAACTAAACACTGCTATAATAAATGTTAATACTTTCATTTAAATTTCCTTTCTATATAAGGCTACGTTTGCCTCTCCTAATAACGGAACTCTTTTTGGCTTAGCATATGAATCTGTCATTACGATTTCGAAACACAAGACACATACGACTAGTTCTCTAATGAACTAGTTTACCTCCTGGAGTTCTTTTTGCAATTTAATTTTTTCAAGTAAAAGTAATTTAGCTTCTTCATGTTTTCCCATTCTTGAAAGTTCAGAAGCTGCTCTTGCATAAGAAGCTACTTCAGCCCAATTAAGGAATGATGTAAATGTTGATTTAAAGAAAGATGCGATTGCATCACAAACATAACAATAAGTTGCTGTAATTGTAGACATTATTTAACTCTCCCGTTTGGTTCTGGTCTTTTGCCTTGTAACATCATGTGGTATGCATGTCGCCACTCTAGCCCGTATTCAGCTTTTGCATATTGCAAAAGTTCATTTGCATATGTTTTTTGCCTTTGATTGATGAGGAATTGTTTTAAAAACTTAATAATTGTTTCCATACATACCTCCTCTACGATGCATAACGGAATCGTATTGTCTAACCCAATAGTCAACATCAGCTGCTGTCTTGGGATTTTTTGATGAAACGTACACGTCCAAATCACTTTGGTATCGTGTATGTGGTTTGATATGAAACATCTTTTGGATGTATTTTATGACTTTTGACATTATGTGTCCTCTTCTATGTATGTGTATGTGTAACCCGCACTGAGGATAGGCGTTACTGGCCTATCGGTATTACTAATTTGTGAGATTGATGCAGTGCCGCATCACTTTTATTTATACGAGATAGGGCAGTATCACTGCCCTTTTATTGTTGTTATTTGTGCATAGGTGCTGTGCAATTTTGTCACAAGTGTATTATTTCCAAAATTCGTAAAATGCTTTTGGTTTAACTTGTTGTTGCTCATCAACTGTTTTCTTCGCATTGTCAATTTGCTTATTTGCATTTTCAAGTGCCTGTTCAGACTCTTCATAGTACCCTTTATAAGCAGCAATTATTGCTCTTTGTTGCTGTATAAGCGCCATAATATCACTCATATTTAAAGACAATGTCTCGTAACCATCGTCTGTCAATCCAATTAAAATTGGATCCTTTTTACCTTTCTGAAGATCTGCAAAAACTTGTTCTGCGTTTTCTTCAGTAATGATAATCCATTCTAAGTCCTTTAATCTTAATTGTGCCGCTTCTGGTAAAACTAGTTTTGGCTTTTCAATAGGACTTGCAGAAATTTCAATTCGTTGTGGTTTAGAACTACAACCCATCAAGATTACTAATAATACTGCAATGGTGAAAATAAAAATACCTGTTTTCATAGAATTCATAATCATAGGTTTTTCCTTTTCCATGCATCTGATTGTATATCTGGGTTAAAGTTTGGATTTGCATCTCTCCAACATTCTGGGTTTATTTCAGAAGGTTTTGTAGCTGTTTTTTCTTTATCTGTTAAAGGTGCACCGCTGATTATCTCTAAACAACGTTGTGCATTTTTAGTTGCATTGTTTAATATTTTTTCGGTAATTTTTGTTTTTGCTACTGCAGACGCACCAATGTCATGTCTTGACAATCTATTTTCTAATGCTTTGTTTCTTTCATTAATAGCAGCAAACTCTATATTCAATTTACGATTTTCAGCTTGCATTGTTTCAAATGCTAACTTTTGTTGTTTCAATGCTTCTTCATTAGTTTGAACTGCAACTTCTAGCTTTGCATTATTTTCTTGTAATATTGCTAATCGTTCTTGCGTATCGTTATAATACCAAACGAATCCACCGCCTGCTAACAATAACAGTACGAACATTATTCCTGCCGCTTTAAGTCCCATAATTTATTACTCCGGATATAATGCTGTTCCTCTTGGCGTGTAGTTGTCTAAAAACGTTTTATCCAATTCACCAACAGCAAGATATGTTCCATTTCCAGCTAGGAACACATGAGTTTTTCTACATTTAATATATGTTTCTCTAACCGCTCCACCTAACGTGGTGTGCGTTCTGATACCACCTGAAATTGTTCCAGGTGTGTCTGAATACGTATCAGCTGCTGTAGCAGCATTGTCATATTCCCAACCACCAGAATTTGGTATAGCTACAAATGCCATATTACGCTCCTATCTTTGCCAACCTTTAATTATTTCTTGAGAGAAGTTCGCTTTTGAAAACTCCATACGGTCGACTAATTTAACTGTATTTTTACCTGACCTATCGATAGCAACAAAACCTTCTTGTTCTGTTACTTTGAATCCATTTTTAGTTAATAAGAAAGTTCCAATAGATTTTGCTTTGTCTAATTTACGAACAACCATATGCTTTGCATCAACAATCATATTGTATAGTTTAAACATTTCTATAATCTGCGACTTTGGTACATTAGAAAAATATGCCATAACTTCTTTTTGCTTTTGTTTCTTGCCAGCTTTTCCTCTTTCAGTTTTCAATTTATCAATTTCTTTTTGATAATAGTCGTAAATATAATCAACCATCTCGGTAACAAATCTATTAGGATTTGGAATACCTTCTCCACTCTTTATCTTCGTATTTATAAAAGCCTTTACACGTATTAATAATTCATTATTTTCAGAAATACCATTTAACGTTTTAGCATTTACTCTATTAAATAACCTTCCTGCATTGGATAGAATCTTTGTTACAGCTTTTGTTTCTGCTTCATTAAAATTTGCTGTGCCTGAAGCGTCTTTATAAACTGCATCTACCGACCAGACACTTTTTGTTTTTCTTTGACCTGATGCAATCTCCTTTCCAAAACTTGCTGACATCTTTTCAAAAGAGTCTCCTCGGTAACTTGTGTGCCATACCACTCCAAGTTCGGATCCGAGTATTGTTTTAGCGAGATCGCTATTTTTTGGTATCGCATAAACAATCGTATTAGGATGGAAAGTAATATGCGGTTCACCATTAAGTCTTTCTTCTTTGATATCGTCTTTCGAATATAAGAAATCACCTTGTACCACTCCTTCAATTCCTAGCCCTGGAAAATGTTTCAGAGCTAATTTCATTTTCTTTGCTAAATCTTCACTACCAATATCATCATCGATATCTTTATCTGTTTTATATATTTTAGGATTTTTATTAAAGATGCCTTTCTTTGCAACAAAGAACTTTCCATCAGAAGGATCTTTACCTGCAAACACAGCAGGTGCACCATCCCACTTTACTGTGACAGTAACAGAACGCTTAGAGTTACCTGCTAACATATCACGCAAAGAACGTAGATAGTTTATAGCCTGTCTTGTACCATCAACACCTCCATTGAGAATAATATCCTCAAGGTGTTCCATATGTACATTCTTTTCTTCAAATAGATAGTTAATTAATCTCTGGGTCATCTTCTCTTTCACACTTACATTCTACGCAAACATCATTTGGACAAGTAGGACATTCTTGTGCATAGCAATGACATCTGCATCCACAAGTTTCACAATGTCTTTCAGGCCCAATCATTCTGATTTCCAGATTGTCCAAGCACCATAAGCAATAGCAAGACCTGCTGCTATTTTAGCTAGTGGTGTCAGAAATAGAACCATCACTCCTAGAGCCACTAAAGCTGCTCCGTCCCATGTTGTTCTTTCTTTCATCCTGTTTTTCATCCAAGCCATGTTTGACCTCCCTTTGTTTATATTTATCCGGAACAGTTCCCCAACCTACGGTTCTGTCCCATTGTCTTTGTGTATATCCTTTATATTGTTTCATATTTTATCTGTTCCTAACATTTTTTGGAAGGAGTCATCATTTGCACAAAAAACCTGTTTCACAGGATTTAAAGGATAAACCATTTTAATATGTTGTTTTAAAATATGTGATTGTGTTGCTACATATTTAACACATTCTTCTGCAGTTTCAAACTGTGGATCAGTTATTTGATAATACTCTGTTAATCCTTCTACTTCTTGACCCATCATAAGAAACACAATAAACCATTTCATGGTAATTCCTTTTTGACGTTTTTAAATTTAATATCGTTTGGATATTCTCCACCTTTAGAATTTCTAATTTCAATAGTGTAGTCCATGTATTTATTATTACACTTAATTGTGATTTGTTTGCTACTCTTTCCAGGATAACGTATTTCTGTTACATTTATGTTACCTGTCAGTTTGTTTAGTTTTGGTCTATCAAGCCAAAATACTGTAAATCCTTGCCGTTCACGTTTTACATAAAAGTAATTCATACCCCATGCACGTTCAAATATAGGTACTAAATTTCTAGAATTAAATGTCTTTAGCGGTAAACCCTTTTTAGGAACATCACCTTCTGCTCCAGATTTTCTAACATCAAAACCTCTTTGAACTAAATCTAAATCAACACCAAACGCTTTAAGAAAATCAGCACCTTTCGAGTCAGGTTGTAATACACCTTGAGCATTGAATATTGAAGCGGCTCCAGAATATGCACTAAACGTTATACCATTAATATCTTTCAATGATACAAACCATTTATATCTTGTTGTGTCTTCTAATATAATGTCCCCAATAATCTCCCCTAGCCTTTCAATAGGTACACCTTCTTTCAATGTACTACCTGTTCTTTGCATTACGTTTTCAATTTCAACGTCTGCAAAAGGAGGATATGATTTATTCATTTGGTCGACTAATTTAGCAAACTCAGCATCCTGCCTTGTTTTAAAATATTCTTTTAAATTTCTTACTGTTCTTATTTCAAATTTTTCACCACGGTTTGCACCTCTGGCAATAACGGCATCAATACTATATTCAATATTATCATCTTTTCTAATAAAACTATAACTTGAAAACTTAGAACTATTAGGACTTATATCATTGAATACAACATTTGAAATACCATTAGTATTTCTTAATTCAGTTTCTAGAAATGCAATTAACTCGTCTTTAGTATCCCTTTCAGGATTGACGAGTTGTAATCTATATTCTCTTTGATTGGGTAAATATCTAGAAGGTCTTCCAGCAGGTTTTTTGTCTTCTACTTTAAACCCCTTCATGTTAACTAATTCATTTAGAGCTTCACCAAACTGTTTATAAAAATCTATAGCTTTAGTTGCTACTGCCATCTGAATACCTATTTCTTGAGTACTAAATCTTCCCTTCTACCAAGAAATACATCAGCAGCCATGTTACCAATATCGCTATCGAATACATTATTTTGCCACAAATAAAAAAGGAAATCTTGTTCTAAAGTTCCATCCCGTCTACTTTTTCTTAGGTCAGCACCAAAGCCTTCCCAATCCCAAAGTAATGCCTTTAACATTGATATGTTGTAATCGGACATCATACTAGTTATACGTTGACCGAATAACCTTTCTGCAACTCTTTTTTCTGCATCTTTTAATTCGCATTGAGCTTGCAGTTTTTTAAAGTATGCTTTTGACCAATTAATAACTTATTCCTCTCTTGCTAATTTAGGTAGTGCCCAAAGCATCAAACCTAACCCAACACCTGTATACATAAAGAATTCTGTAAAGGACATAGTGTCCATTTCAAGTCCACCGACCGAACCCATAATCAATCCTAGACCAATCACAAACCTAATCATAATATATCTCCTATATTTGTATTTATGAAAATTAAAGGTACTTAGACCAAATTTCGCTCCATCCTTCAGATACTGTGTCCTCGATGGTTTCAGCATCTATGAAAGGAACTTCTGTTTTTCCAAGTTCAACTGCAAAATTCATTGCTTCAGAGATATGCTCTGATTCTGTTATCTTCTTATAAACGGTATCCCAGAATTTCTCCTCGATATCCATTATCCACGCTTTAGTTCCCGACATTGGCAACTCCTTTCTCATTATATAATTCTAATGCTAGTTCAGCATCACTCGTTTCAAGATTACAAACAACACCAAAGTATTTCAAAAATGTCTTACAAAGGTTTGTGTAATCTCCACTTGTCATCTCTTTTTGAATGTTAGAATAATCTAACCCCAAATCTTTCGCCCAGGTCTTCGCCTGTCCTAAAAGGAAAAATGCATTTCCATTAGGTCCATCTAAATCAATAGTTCTCATTATATAACCTCCTCAAATCCCATACTAGCAACAACATTTTTGTTGCCTGCTTCATCAACAATAATATCGGCAACACTTACAGAATGCATCGGAGCAAGTCTCTCAATGTTTTCTTCAGGACCAATATTTCCTACTTCAAACACACCATTCAAGCTATCAGCAGTAATGTTTGAAACATGAGTATAATAACCAAGCTCAAGTGCTTTTTTAGCAATAGGAGCAATTTTCTTACCAAACCCAACGCTCATGTCTAACTTCATTGTTTGCTTAGGAACGGAATTATGTCCCTCTGCATTAATCTTATCCACTTCTGCGTCTGTTAGGTGAATTTGTAAAAGTTGGTATTTCATGTTTTTTCCTTGTTTATTAATCATCATACTATTAATATAATACATTCTCAGAAAATGTCAACCGGTAAAATGAAAAAACCAACATTTAAAATGCTGGTTTTTCAAGTGGTTATAAATTATTTTAAAAAAATTATACAATTTTTTCAGATCCGGTTACAGTAAATCCTCTAGCTTGCATCACTTTTAGAACATGATCCATTCTATCAGCGTCAACAACCCATTGACCCATTTGCCCATCTTCATCTCTATAAAAGATTATAACCTTACTCATTTGCAACACCCATGTAATCACCTGCAGTTGTGAATTTTAAATCACCCATTGTTGTTCCAGCAATCGTTGCCATCTTTAACATAATTCCAGTGACAGCTTCTTCAGTTAAAAAACCTTTAATAGTATCGCCTTCCTGTGTGATACCTGGAAGCTCAACTTGAGAATCGCCTTCGAATACAGCAATCTCATATAGTCCTTTAGAACCTCCATATGAAAAACCATGCTTTACAATAGACAATTCATATTTACCAAATGGGACCATTGCCTGTACACCGTCATACAATGGTTCAAATTTTAAATCTTCAAATCTCATTTACCACTCCTTAAAATGTCCAAGTTCCTCATTGTTAAGAAACCCAGCTGTATATTCTTCTATTTGTTTGTCAGTCATTTCTTCTTTAGGAATAAGTTCAGATTGTTGAGTTGCCCCAACATAATAATGCGGATTAAATGGTCTCCTATAATAGGAATCTGCACCGCCTCTATCCCAAGGACCTCCGTGTCTTTTATCAGGCACTAAGCTGCCTCTAACCATTCTTCATAGGTTACAATCTTTTCCAACTTCTTGACAAGTTCCTTGCCATAGTCAGTAAACAGGATATTGTAATCCCAAACCCAACCCTCTACATCTTGAGAGTGGTAAAACTTTTGACCAGAAGTCAACCAACGTAATGCAGTTTCTTCATCACCTGCACCTAAGTCGATAGTTTTCTGAACAAGAGCCTTGAACTCCTCTACCTGTTCAGCGTAAAACTTCTGTTCACGCTCATATTCATCAGATGCGACCTTACAAAGACGGTCATACTCGTCTTTGAGTTCTTGGTCAGTCATATTATCAAAGTCATAGTGACGACCTTTGACACCATATGCAGACTTGTGTATCTCGTACACATCCTGTTCTAGCATATACCTGTCATACTGAGCAGGAGTTGTGATACCATACTCCTCCCAATGTTTTACATCGGTAGTAATCATACCAGCCCAACGGTTACCAGGATCTTCATCGATCCAGGCTTGTGTCTTAGCGTTGATAGCTTCGATATGCTTAACTAACTCGTTCATATTTTTCTCCTGTTAATCTAAACGGCAACCAGCGTAGGCAGGAATACCCATTTTATTTAGCTCTTCAGCATAGACAAGAGCACCTGCATATTTAGCGTCCATGTCTTGTGTGATATTTTTAGAAGGATTCCAGAAACTAAAACCAGGTCCATCATACTTTTTCTTGAACCCGTTTACTTTAAGGTAATCTAATTTCTTACCACGAATATTTTTTATAGTGACCCAGGCAAAACCACAACCCATTGGGTTTTCACCATTCTCTTTAATATATTCAGAGGTAGCAACAGCGGCTGCTTCTTGAGCAGCTTTTAACTGTTTTGCAAAATCAACTTGAGAAGTAACATTCATAATTAAGCTCCTTGATAGGGGTTAACAAAAACACCAATTGGTGAACCTACTGGGTCCACATAATCATCTCTAATAAAATCTTCTTCGTAAGTTTTTACAGCGCCTGTATCGTACATAACGGTAACAGATCCATCATGGTTCATTTTAATAACTTCACCAAAATCATTAACAATACCAATTCCGTAAAAAGCAACAATTTTTGTTCCGAGAGTCAATTCCATGTTTTTCCTTTCATCAATCATCATACTTATAATATAATCATTAATAGTGGAAATGTCAACCGGTCAAACAAAAAAATCAACATTTTAAAATGCTGATTTTTCAAGGGGTTAGGAAATTAATTAAAAATAATTATATTTCTATTACTTGTGCTGTACACTTTCCGCCAAATCCAAACGAATTATTAAGCGTTCTAAGTGTATCATTTGTCCTTATTGGCAGATTTTCTTTGGGTAACATATTAAAAGGATCTACCCAATTTTTAGTATTGGCTATTTTAGGAATAATCTTATTCTGCATAGACAAGATAGAGTATATTGTTTCAAGTGCTCCTGCTGCTGCTAATGTATGACCAATCATCGACTTTGGTGCCCATAAAGGCATTACACCTAAAATATCAGCAACTGCATCATATTCAATAGGATCTCCTACAGGTGTGGCTGTTGCATGACCACAAACAAAATGAATGAGTTCGTTTCTACAATTTTCTCTTGCTTTCTTCATTGCAATTCTTTCACCTATGCCATCTGGAGCAGGACTAGTCATATCTGTAGCATCGTTTGCCTTGCCCGGTTTGTATAATTTTGCAATAGGTTTAGATTTGTATTTTTGAACTTGTTCTTCGCTTTGAATAATTAGAATACCTGCTCCTTCACCCATAACAAAACCTTTTCTGTTTTCATCGAAAGGAATAGATTCATTTGCAAGTGCACCTATTTGTGTAAAATATTTCATGGCAAGAGAATTACATCCTGCATCAGATCCTCCTACAATAACGTAGTCATATTCATTTGCAAGATACATTCCATAATCAATTGCAGTCATTCCTGTTGAACAACTACTATAAACGGCAACACTATGCCCATGAAATTTGTAGTGTGAAGATATATGTGATGGACACATATCCGGAATACGATTAACTAATCTCCTTGGATTAGTTCTTTTGTTGTTTATAATTTTAGTAAAAAGTTCAGGTCCATCTTCAACATCATTTGATACAGTTCCTACTATAACTGCAACATTTGGTGAATGAGGTAAATTAGCCATCTTCAATGCTTGGTCGGTGGCATGTAAAGCCATCGACTGTGCTTTCGTCAGAGAGTTTACTACCTTAGGTGAAAAATTATCAGGCATGACAATAGTATCTCTATTGACTTCATAACCTCGATAGACCTTATAGTTTTCTGTTTTTAAAGGTTCAATATCCTTACTAAAATCATTGCCGGACAACATGTTTGACCAGCATTCAGTAGGATTATTGCCTAAGACATCTATCATGCCGTAGCCAACTATATAACAATTCACATTAGAACCCTTTTAAATGTTTTGGTTTTTGATCTTCAAAAATTTCTTTTACAAAGCCAATAGGACATCCAGATAATTTTTGTGCCACAAATAACACATGATCTTCTTCATATGTTTCTCTTGCACATTCTAGAATTTTAGCTTCTTCGATTGCTTCAATAATTTGCTCTCGCAAGTTCATGTTATTCACAGGTTGACGCCTTCCTTCTTACACTTCCTCATAAAGTTTCTGTACATTCTATTTTCTAGTTTGTACGCCTCTATTTCCCAGGGTTGATCTGCATAGGCAGCACGACAAATTTTACCCATCCACCTGTTTGGCTTTTTACCTTCTGCAGAAACTAACCTACCTTTTTCATATTGGTCAACATGAACCAATTCGTGTAAGATAGTTTTTACAAGTTGCCGAGGTGTCAATCCATGCTTAACTTCAATCTCATATTGACCGTACTCAATATCCATGGCCCAACCATGAGCGTCTAGATTCTTTGTAAATGTAATATCAACGTTTATATCGATATTCATATTTAGGTAATCTTCAGCGTATGCAATTGCCTTTCTTAAGACATTCATTTTAAGAGCACGAGGTTTGTTGCTAATTTCTAACCACATAAAATCACTCCAGGAAACATCATACTAATAATATAATACAAAAAATAGTAAATGTCAACCGGTTTATTGAAATTTTTTTTATATAAATAACAGTGCATGGGTGCGTGTGAATGTGTTCAATTAACGCAAGAGGCAAGTGTGATATTAGAATTTATTGACTTCACAGAAGGAATAGTCGGGGTAGCAGAAATGCCCGTGGGGTTCGGCCCGACCACGCAGGGGTGCTAAAAGCGCTAGTTAGGAAACTGATTAGCGCTTTTTCTTTATGTGAAGTCGGCAAATGCTTTTGACTTTTTCTTTTGTAAACTAAAATCATCTAAAACAGGACTATCGTCAACTAATGTTTGTGCAGAATCTTCTACATCAAACAATCTCATTTTAGACCTATCGATACCTACAACAAATCTTTTTAGTGTGTTTACATCTCCCCATCTGTTTTTCAACTGTTTAATCATAATTTGTCCTAATGACTCTAATTCTTCAGTTGAAATAAGACCTACCATTAAATCTGCTGTTGCCGGTAATCCAAATGATTCTGATGTATCTTCTAATCCAATGTCTGAATTACTATAACCAGAACGTGTTGTTTGTGTTGCTGTAACAACAGGTATATTACATTCTACTGCTAATCCTCGTAATTCTTCAGCAATAGCTTTTACTAGTGTATATGAATTTACATTTGCACCCATACGAATACGACTAGACATACAAATGTTTAGATAATCAATATAAACAATGTCTGGATGGAAGTTCTTTTTAAGACGTAATTCATTGATGAGGTGTCTAAAATGTGCTGAACCTGCCGATGCAGTAGGATAT
>Ga0163109_10003307_pt1 | contig 12323 bp, 7 predicted proteins | sample CRUFie1St13metaG_FD_108704 | JGI IMG/M metagenome (GOLD analysis project Ga0163109, IMG submission 108704) | Marine microbial communities from the Costa Rica Dome - CRUD Field 142mm St13 metaG | ecosystem: Environmental > Aquatic > Marine > Oceanic > Photic zone | place: Costa Rica: the Eastern... | reverse complement strand
TGACTAGTCTCTCTACCTATAGATAATCTTGGATTGACCGTAGTCAAAGAATTGTGAATTGATATAGATTTTGTAGTAGTTGCTCCATTATTAGTAACTTGTTGTAGAGTTCCAACAGATCCTGGAGCTAAAGAGTCACCAGAAAGCATGTAAGGTATATTATCTTTTGTGATACGATCACCATCACCTGTTCCTAAGAAGTTTGCTCCTCCAGAAACATTACCCTCAATTACCGCACTAGATCCACTAATGAGACCTTCACTTGTGATATTTGCGTTAGTTAAAGTTCCATTACTAACTATTAATCCACGGTTTGTAATAGTATTAGAGACATTTAGAGCTATTGTTGTATCTGGCCCTCTCGCAGTAACAGTTTGTAATGTATCTGATTCTGCTCCATCCCCTGTTGATACAGGATTACCATTAATAAAAATACCACTATCAGTGTCTACAAATACACCACTTTCAAATCTTAAATTTAAAGTGTTACCTCCAGTAGATTCATAAAGTGAACTTCTATTATCAGAGAAAACAAAAGCTCCAGCGTGTCCTGATTTAACTTTTGAATAATTACCCGCAGAGACACTATGGTTAGCAAACTCAATTGTATTATTATCTCCTCCTAGGATGGAGGCAAATTGAGATTCTTTAATTTTATTAAAGCCACCACCTATTATAGTACTGTAGAGAGAATTAGTTCCGCTTATCAAGTTGTCATTACCAGCTCCAATAAAAGCATAAGGTGCTGAAATAACTTTATTGTTTTCTCCACCTACTATAGCTACTTTGTCAACGTGAGAATCAGAAGCTATTCCACTAATTAAATTGTTTAAACCTCCACCTATAACTGAAAAATCCCCACTAAATATGTCATTATTTCTACCACCTATGCTAGTAGAGAAAGTGCTATGATCTACATTTATACCTGATCCACCTCCAATAAAGTTTAAGTTGCCGCCTGATATGCTAGCGACTTGACCACCAGCTATAACATTTGCGTCTCCAGACATAAAATGGCCGCTTCCAGCTAAAGCGACTGTATCAGTTCCATCTATAGATGTTTCAGATGCAGCGACATTAGCTTTATCAACATTACCTGCATCAAATTGAAGGCCAGGGTCATTTGTTCTAATTCCAACGTTGCCCTGCTTATCAGAGACAGATGTACCTGCAACAGCTATTGATGCTGTGGTTTGTCCCTCACAATAAACAACAAGAGCTTTATTGTCAGAGTCAGTAATAGAATTAGTTCCTATTCCAACACTATGTTTTATGGACTGATTTGGAGCATCAGTGGTGATTGGGGTATCTGCTGTTAAATCTACACCCTGGATTCTATAAGGACCAACTGTCCATGTTTGACCTGTTCCTACAGTAGATTCTGGTACAAATTTAAAATGATAATCTGTGTTTGGTACAATATTATCTTCTTGCGTTAACCTTAATCTATAAATATTTAGAGGATTTGATGTGACATCAAATGATCTAAGTAAATAAATAGACTCTAAAGTTAGTGAATCTGCGCTGCCAGATTTACCATAAACAGATATTGTACTAGGCTTACTAATTGTATCATCAAGCCTTAGTGTGAATTGTATTTCACCACTAATATTAGCATCTGAAATTTTTTGTCTGTTTGTTTCAGGTAAACTGTTTGATAATGTAGGGTCTGGGGCTATAAAATTTATAGCATTATCATCCTTAAATTGACCAGAGCCATCTATTACATTTATGGTAGATATCTCTATTTCATTTGCAAATAAGAAAAATTTACCTGTCGATACTAATCCATTTTCACTTACAGTTCTTGTTTGTATTCCAAAGTTTTTTGTGTAAGACCCAAAAATTTGCTCATTATCATCTTCTGAAAATTCAAACGATACATCTTTAAAACCTGATACAAAACCTGATTCAGCTGTGGTTCCATCACTGTTTAAAATATCAATGTGTAAACCTGATATAAAAGGGTTTTGCAGTAACTGTTCCTGAGTGAGAACTTCAGTATTATTTCTATCTACTACTGATAGACCAATATTCAAATTCCTATCTAGATAAACACCACTACCTATTTGAGTGCCTGTGTTGTAAACTGTAGAAAAATCAAAAATAGATTCATCGGTTGTAAATACTCCACTATAATTACCATCTGCAAAATCTGTTGCACTTGCTCCTGATCCTACTATTCCAGTTTTGATACCTGCTGCAACTCCACCAACACCAGTTAATTGTGCATAAAGTGCGTGGTGAAAAGTAGTGTTAGCATCTAAAGAATCAGCTGCTTTAGTAATACCATTAAAATAATTATCGCCACTACCCCTAACATCTTTTGTGCCAATTTCTATGCCTGAAGCAATAGTTATTGTTGATAAGTCAAAAACAGATAACTCATCAGAGAGTTTTGCTGGATTTTCAGAAATACCAACAACGAAACCCTCATGTAAACCAGAATTGTTATAAATTTTACCTGCTCCAGTAGCTATTGAAAACTCTGTAAAAGCCCCTGAATAATAAGGGGTAAAACCTGATGGAGTAGTATCTAATATTATAGTTCTAGACATTTTATAAAATTGTAAATCCTTTCACAAAACTTTTATCTATTGATAAAGCCTCATTGAAAATTAAAAATTTACTCAAGACTGCTGGAGATGAATTGAAGTATGCGTTTAAAGTTGAACTAGTATCTCCAGTAGCAATAACTTTGAATGTAAAATCTCCAAAGCTATCTAAGCCACTAAAGATATGAAAATCTTCAGTTGTTTGAGCGCTATCTATCGTATTCTCTGGTTTGTTTAAAATCACATCATAACCAAGAGAGTTAGCCCCATTAGGATCTGACCAACTTCCACTAATAAAAAATGTATCATTATCAGCATCAGCTCCAGTTTCAAAAGCTAAAGACGTTACTGGTTTTAAATTAAAATAATTAAAATTATTTACAGATGCAGATGCACTTTGATAGCTGTGAGTGTTTGGTAATGTTTGAATACTTATATTGTTTTCAATTAAATCATACTTACCAGTATCATATAAAGATGCTGTAACTGAATACTCATTAGGATTTGCTTCTTTTATTTCTAATACTTTGTAAGTAAAAGGAGTTGCTCCACTTATTTCAAACTTGCATGGGGTTCCTACTATTAAACTTGATAATAATGAAGGGTTATCAACGCCAGATACTAAAGTTCCGTAATTTTGATTTATTGGTATTTTAGGTGTTATGCCACCAGTGACTGTAATTACTTTTAATTGAGATGGAGATGCAACATTTATCTCAGAATCTAAAATTCCTTTTGTGTAACCCAAAGGAGGATTAAAAATATTTCCAGAGAAGTTATTAAACTGTTTGCTTTGACTACCCCTATTACTAGCAGCAGATGCATCATAATCATTTAAAACACCAGTGCTTAAATCTGCTAAAGTATGAATCGTTGTAGATGAATTTATCCATTTATCATTATTATTATTTCTTGAGAAACTTTTACCTGTGGCAAAAACCCAACCAGTTAAAGTAGAATCAAAATATAAAATATTATTACCAGTTCCAGTGTACTGTGCATATTGAGCAAATCCAACAGATCCAGTTGATTGATATCCATCTGTATAACCAGAAAAATTATACTCGCCAGTAAACTGAGGCCAGGTAGCAGGTGAAGATGGCAAGTTTCCAGTGATTGTAAATCCACCTAATATTCTTTGTCGACTTGTTTCTGCCGTTTCAGATATTTCATCTATTGTATCTATACCAGTCGGATCATATACAGTCAATCTACCTGTCATATTAAATCCTGCACCTGTCTCAAAAGTGTTTGATATTCTTATAGTTTCATTTTCTGCATCTACAGATAAAATCCTACCAAAATTTATAACATTTGATTTAAGCTCATCTTCAATAGTTATGAGATCTCCAGGTTGTGCAAGTAAAGTTGGTAAACCAGCTGTGAAGTTGACTGTTTGATTTTCTTCTATTTTGTGGAACATATGGTGCAAAGCAGCTCTTCTAGCCATTGCACGAGATGTTATACCAACACCCTCTATACGAGTTTTAAAAACTCCTCTTTCTCTTATGTCTTTTTCATTCTCTACAGTTTCTATCTTTGGTAAAAAGTTTTCAAACCTATCCTTATAAGATATTTCTATAGTATTAAAAGTTTCATCTCTTCTGTTGTTTGAATAAGAAAAAGATCCATCCTTAACGCTTTCATTGGTTATTAAATTTACAGGTGTCCTTGGTCTATCATCAACAAAATTTATTTCATTATTTCCATAATATACACTACCTCTAAATAGTCCAACTACCGTATTTATAGCGTCATATATTTTTTCTCCTTCTTTAAAAACTACATTACAAGAAAATCTTGGCTCTATTCCTCCTTGTCCATCTGGCACACCTTGAAATATCCCATCTTCATTTACCGAATCACAAAATCTTGCTATTTTGTAAAGCTCCCATTTATTTATAGTCTCTTCATCGATATGTTGTCCTAAGCCATATCTATTATTAGATAACAAATCATATATAACCCAGGCTGGATTATCAGTCCATTGTAGCTCATCTTTAAAAGTCCCATCCCAATCTCCTAAATAAACCCTTTTTTCTTCTTTTGTGGCAGCCTCAAACTCATTTTTTGTATTGTAATATCTTTTATCTTCTCCGTTTTCGTTTAACGGAAAATAATTACTTGGTACTTTTACAAGCTTAAGCTTACAATCAAAATTACGACTTGGAACACCCTCAATAGTTCTAGAGTCAATCTTTGTTCCAATTATAGCAGAGAAAGGATAGATTAAATCAACAGGTATTATTTCAGTTACTTTATTTATAGAGACATCTCTTGCTAATAAAACAGAATTAGTTTCACAAGATAATTTTGTTACCTCAACATATCTTAAAGGCTTAACGTTATCTTCTTCTCCCAACCCTGCTGTTTTATTTCTTATTGCTGGAGGAAGTTTTATAGGTTGATTTATCTTATTATTTGTCTCTCCTCTCCCTGTAAATTCACCAATTTTTACCCAAGGATAATCTGTGGGTGATGATTCAGGGTTACCTAGATCTACAAGTGTTGTTGAGTTTACTAAAGCTACGAACTTATAGTCTCTTACCTCTCCATTTGGTATTTTCTTTTTTGTTTTGCCATCGATTATTCCTGTGGAAATCCTGACCTCTAGTAATGCTGGGTAGCTTGAAGCTGGAGCTAGTCTTTTATTTACATCTTTTTTAATTGATTCATCATTTGCTAAAGCCTCAGGTGTAACCTCTACATGCAAAGTATCTTTAAGCTGATTAATAGATAAAGTTACAAAAACTTCTTCTATATTAGGATTATAAATAGTATGTGTTATAGGGGATGCTTCTTCATCAGGACCATTTAATCCAGCAGCCCAGTCTGAGTAATTAAGCAAGTTAACATTCCCACCAGCTAGATTCTCGCCTCTTCTTGCATCAACACTTCCTTCGATTTCATTATTTGGTACAGTAACATTAAATTCATTTGGACTTAACATCTTTGCGTCAGATGTTATTCTTTGAACGTTTTTCCCCGCTTCTAATCTAAATGGTCCAAATAAGGTGTTATTGTAATTTTTATCTATATAAATATTTTTAAAGAATTTAAAAGGAGTTTGATTCTCTGTTCCTTTTTTTAATTCAACTAAAACATTACTATAATTAAATTTTTTCCTCTGGCCTGGATTTACATTACCTTGTATAGTTAAAGACGAATTTAAATTTTCTAAGTAATCAATTGATGATATATTAGATAACTTTGATACAATATCATTAGATATACCTTTAAAATGAGTGTCTAAATTATAATGTTTAGTTCTCGGTGTTTCAGCGTCACTTGATTCTACACGGGCAGCTATCAAGTAAAACCCATTGATCTTACCTGTTAACTTACCATCACCATCAATTTGAGGTACTAAAAAATCAAAAACTTTTGCTAAAGATGCATTTTGCCTAGCAAAAGATGTTAAATCATCTCCATTACTTAGCGTGAATCTAAAATTATAATCTCTTAAAGTTTTGTATTCATAATTGTCTGATTGTAAATTTACAATTGGACCCTGCTCATCTATTAGATTCAAATTTAATAGATTGTCCTGATCCTCATCTGGTTTATAAACAATAAAAGTTCCGTAATTTTCAAAAGCTAAAAATTTACTAATTATTCTAATTAAATCGTTGTCATTTGATGGAGTAATCTCTTCTAAGTTTTTACTAAGTTCAGAATCAAGTAAATCTAATGCTTTTTTTGCCAGCATGGCTTGATATTTACCACCACTTGACTTATCCTGTATCCCTTTATTAAATAAATTAGTAATTTTTTTAACATCTGGTAAGAGAATTGAAGCTAACTTCATAGCAGAATTTTCAATTTTACCTCCAAAATGATCATTTATATGCCCGCTACCATTAGAGCGTATGAATATAGAGTTATAAAGATTACCAAAAGAAAATAAAAATTTGTAGTCGCTAGCTATTTGGTTTGTTGTTGTAGCTGTTTCAGTATCAGCATAGAGCATATAAGCTCTTTTTTGAGCTTGTCTACTTTTAGAGCTTTTTCTCTGTACAATAGTTATGGGGTCGACAGTCGGTGTATTAGCTTGACCTCCCATTCCACCATGATATTGACAATAGTAATAAAGAGTTGGCGCACCGACCGCTACAACTATAGTAGTTTTATAACTAGAATCATCTTTTGTAACTCCAATCGTATACTCTGAACCTCCCGAATGTGTTCCACCGCTTGTTGTAGAGAATCTAACTGGATGACTTGTGGCGGCTGACCAGTCAAATACATATGTATTACCCTCTGTTAGCTCTAAAGTTGGTTGTTGAACTCCATCAATAAAATATTTATTAGCGCCTCCAACATTTTGCACCGTTACAGTATAATTTACAGTGATAGAAGCGCCTACTTTTTTTATAGTGTTATCACCGACTGAAGATTCTCTACCCATAAAAAGATTTATGTCGGTAAAATCATTTCTAATTGTTAAGGACGTAGCTTTAAGTTCACCATCGAATGGGGTTCCCTCATCAATTGGTCCTCCATCTATACTTTGTACAGGTGTACCTTTCTTATGTCTTGCGACTTGAGCTAATGTAAAAGAATTTGGAGCTGTCTGCCCAGCTTGCTTTGTAAAAACCAGTGGCATTTCTGATTTAAAATTCCAATTTGGAGCTAAACTTCCATCAGAGCTAGCTTGTTGACCCTTAGGATCTAACCGTAAATCATTAGGATTTTTATTTTGTAACTCAGTGAAAAATCCTGTTAATGGTATAACACCAGTTAAAGATGCCGCTTTAATTACATTTGCAGCTTGATCTTCAGGTTCTGTAGTTATAGCTACAGGTGTATCATCTAGATAGATACCTTGTAATAGTTCACCATCGTTATTAACTAATCGGCCTTGTTGATTTACTACTCCTTCAATTGGCCCGTCACTTACTAAGTCTAATGTTTCTAAAAAACTAAACGATGCCCCATATTGCATATCTCCTAATTTTGGAGGTCTATAAATTGGAGAGTTAGCAGCTACTCCAGGAATAGTACGATTACTGCCTACTACTTCTGCCTCATCCCCTCCAAGTCGGGTTCCATATCCAGCTCCAGCTAATTTTATTTTATCTAAATAATGCTTCATTAATTAGATATGGAGTTTGCGGTTATAGGGGTAACTAATGATCCCTCCTCTGTTTGATCAACGAAGTTGTTAGCGTTCATTGATTCGCTGTCAGGCTTAATTAAAGGAAATGACCTTACTGAAGCCTGTACAACTGATGAACCAACTTTCAACCTACCATATCCTAAAGGTAACGGTGTCCCCTGCCTAGATAAATTTATATTACCAGAGAAAACGTAAGACTCTTTTTGTGCGGCTGCTTCTGCTGATATGTCTTGTTGAGCGGGCAATCCTAAATCTGGTTTAGGTGTCAATAGATAAGATATACCTGCTAAAGCTACTGCCGCAAAAACGTTAGCAGCTAAACTCGCACCTGCCGCTGGAAATAAAACCCCACCAATAGTACTAAGTATAGCACCAACTGGACCAGATCCTATTATAACTGGAACTAAATCAATTCTAGAAGCTGCGTTTAAAACTTTAAAATCCTGAGCGTTTTTAATTGTTTTTTTATCAACTATAACATCGTAATAGAATCCTTGCTCTTGAAGCTCGAATATCCTGGCTATAAAACCCTCTCTGTTACAATCAATCGCTTTTAATACATCGGTTGACGATTTTAAATTAAATTTAAAATGCGACTGATACTCTTTTGCGAGAATTCCATGTATAAAAACGTCTGTCATGCTAAAGCCTTTATCCTTTCTAAGATATTTACATCTGAATCTGAATTTTGTGGCTCATAAATATTTATTTTTTGTGTGTTTAAACTAAAAATTAAAAAAGGTAGACAACAATTTTCCGACATTTTTACATCAAAATCAGATTCTTCCTCATCTCCCAACACATGACTATGGTAAATAGCTATTATTTCATAATCCTCCTTGAATAATAAATAGCTTAGTGGATTAATATAAAAAAACTGAGTTGGGTCATCTGCTTCATTTTTAGTTTCTTTAACTACAAACTGTTTAGTTTTTTTGCAATATCCTAAAAAACCACATATTTCATTCCTAATACTTCTGTTAGAAATAATTTTTATCTGTTCTAAAGCTGCTCTTGCTGATTTATATAATTTCATTAATAACCAAATCCATCAGTTCCTGGGAATCCTCCGAATCGAGGATAGAAAAAACTAGGGTTAGAGACTTGAATCTCGTTTCTATGTACAATGTTAACATCACCAGTCTCAAAATTACCTGAACCAGTTAAATGATATGGTCCCACTGTGTGTATATCCAACATGCCCAAAGTAGTTCCACCATCAACTATACCTGTTGTGGCATCCCACCAAGCCACTAAATTATTACCTGTGACTCCAGTAAATGTGCCTGTACATTCATAGTAATTCCTAGGCATAAAATCTATTGTATCTGGTTCAGGTGTATAAACACTTTTATATAAAAAATCTTTTTCTTTTTCGGTTAATGTTCGATTCCATAAAGCCCATGGCCCTATTTCTCCATTCATAGTGGCATGATATCCAACAGGATGTGAAGTGCCATCCTTATCGGGTAGTGTTACAGGTATGGCTCCTAACATGAAATGTTTTGGAGTTTTGTTGTTGGCGCGTCTATAAGTAAGATTTTGTGATAATCTAAACTTCATGAAAGGATAATTTACCGTTGGTCCGTTAACTCGTTTTTGTACTTGAAATCTTGTAGGGCTTGATTCATCAATATAATCAGGTATCTTTGTATCTGGACCCTCATTTGAGATTATGAAAAATTGCCAACCCGCATCAACCTGTCCTAAAGTATAGTTAACTTTAGCTGGAGCATCTTCAGTAGGGGTAGTGTTTCGAGTTAAATAAGAAAATTGTAAATCGTTTTGATTTTCTGGTATTCCATTATTAACTCTAGTTAAATTGAAAAAATCATTTATGCTTGAATCTTGATTATCACCAGTGTTTTCACCTCTGGGAGTTGTACTTAAAATGGCGCTAAGTTGACTTGATGCATTATTACCACTAACCCAGCCAGCTATAGTAAAAGTTCCAGTTAATGTGCCTACAATAGTTGGATCTATAGAATAAAAAAGTCCAGCACAACTTCCAGTTAATGAGTCACCATTAAATATAGATTTGTTTCCAGAAAATTTTATTGTATCAAATCCAGTTGGATCTGGCTCATCAAATACGTAAGTAAATTGGTTTTCTAAGTTGAATCTTTTTCTGCAAGCGCCTAAATTTTTAGAGCAGCCATCTTTAGCCCAAAAAGTAGGATTTAAATTAGGAAATTGACCACTATTACCGCTTACGCAAACATATACTGTTTTATACGGCTGATCATTGAAAGATCTAGCGCTGAAAGGTTTATTTCCAACAAAATCTAATGGGGGCATTGGGGTAGAGTTACCTGAAATCCAAATGATATCTCCAGCAATGTATTGTTTGTTTGCGTTCCATTCAGCGTCAGAACTATGCCAAAAATCTATTGATGATCCATTTGGAGATCTATAAACAGGAAGCACCGTTCCACCCGTTGGGTTTACAAAAGGTTTTTCATCCTCTGTCTCTACGGGTAGTCCAGCATATCTACAACCTAGTCCTCTATATTGCCAAGCACAATATTTAGAGACTATCGCCCTATCATTAACATTAAATGACTCTAAATCTAACGGAGAGTTAAGCTCTAACTCTACATAAAGTTTAGATTCTGATGCTTTTCTGCCCACAATCCAGGTTTCAGATGATATTTCAGCTGTAGCATTTGCGGTTCCCCATGGATTACCCCCATCAAAGTTAGCATCATCTAAATTTTTAACAAAAGCTTTTTTTCTTATGATTTTAGCGTTTATAAAATCGTTATACTTTTGTAATAAAGCAGTTACAATAAAGTCTTTATTTGCCACTCTTAGTTTTGGTCTAGGTAACCTCCTGTCCCCTAAAACCTCAAAACCTTCTGTTTCTACAGCTATCGGAAAATATTGATTTTCTTGCCATATGATTGTATCAGAAAACAAAGATCCACCGTGGAAAAAAAACTTTTCCTCCTTCTGAGTATTTGGATCTTTTAACTGTAATTGAAAAAATTCTAGAACAGCTGTGGGCTGTAAATCTAATAAATTTCTTGCTACTTCATTTTTTCCTTCTGCCGCCATATTTTCTTTTACACTTTTGGTACTTATAATATAAAAAAGAAGATGAATTTATATAATAAATAACTGTAAATTTATATATGGACACTAATCAAAAAACTATATTTGAGGTTGTAGGCTGTGTTGAGAACATGAAAAAACTACTTAAAAAAGAGTTTTACGTAGTAAAAACGATGAGTTCAGCTACAGGATCAATGATTTTTAAATTAAAAAAAGTTTCAGATAATGACGATGAGGAGTCTTTTTTGTTTGAGCAAAAAGCTGTACATTTTACATCGCAAGATGTTTATTGTAACGGTTTTTTATCTGATGATAAAAACAATGTAGGGACTGTTCAATTAAAATTTAAACCTCAAACTTACTGTTGCCCATAAAATGTTTCAGGTGATAAAATCTGTTCTAAAATCTATAGAACTATACTTAACTTTAAAAAATAAAAAATTTTATTATGATCTTTATAAAGAATTCAAAGAAAGAGAGCAGAAGCTCGTACAAGAAATTGAGAACCTTAGGATGCGCGGTGATACTAATAGCGCTGACAGGGCTGACCTCTTGCGAGACTACCTCAACACCGAGCGTAGGGAATTTGAACATATATCAGCCTTCTACTCTAAGATTAGAAAAAGGGAAACAGATACAAACAATTGACGGTATTTATACACCACAAAGCACTGAAGTTTGGCATTCTGACAGCAGGTTTAGAAGGCTAGAAAGACAAATTTATAATTCTAGTAAATAATTCTTGAAAAAGATTAAATTTTATTCATAATACAACAATATGAAAAATATAATACTTGGCCTCCTGGCCGCGTTAGGCATCGCTTTTAGTGGTGCAGAGTCAAATGCTACTACATTAGCCGATAATATTGGTGTTAGTGGTGGTATTTCAGTAAGCAACTTCACTACAGATAGAGGTTTAGCAGTAAGAGAAGATTCATTTGATTACTCCCTGTCATTGACAGCCCCTCTTGCTGGTGGAGATTTTTCTATTGGTTTAGGTCTTGCAGACGCAGATGATGATACAGATGGATCATATTCTGTTTCTTATAGTAGACCAATTGAAAGTGCAGGGCAAAAGCTTGGAGCAAAAGCAAGCTTCTCTGGTCTCGATTCTGCTTTCGGTGATCGCGAAGAAGTTGCGGTTGGTCTCACATATGGCTACAGCCTTTTTGATGCATCAGCAGCAGTTTGGCATGAGCTAGAGAACGATTGGTTTGGAGTAGAACTAGGCATTTCACGCGCCGTAGGCACTCCAGTCAATGATCTTATTGCGACCCCATTCCTCACTGTAAATCTTGCAGATGAGTATACAGCTGTAGAAGCTGGTGTCAGAGCTAGCTATCCAATTAGTGATAAGCTTTCTGTTTCAGCTAAGTTATCCTACAACAATAACGACTTTGATAATTCAGCTTTTACTGTTGAAGATGAGTGGATTGTTGGTGCTGGACTAAAATTTGATTTTTAATTTTTTAAAATAAATTAAATAAACTTAAAAAGCTCTCCGCAAGGAGGGCTTTTTTTTGTGTAAGTAATAGTTATATGGAACCCGAAAAGTCTATTTTAAAAGAGTTTCTTAACGGAGGATGGCTTGTCCC
>Ga0163109_10003304_pt1 | contig 12325 bp, 19 predicted proteins | sample CRUFie1St13metaG_FD_108704 | JGI IMG/M metagenome (GOLD analysis project Ga0163109, IMG submission 108704) | Marine microbial communities from the Costa Rica Dome - CRUD Field 142mm St13 metaG | ecosystem: Environmental > Aquatic > Marine > Oceanic > Photic zone | place: Costa Rica: the Eastern... | reverse complement strand
GGTTCTGGCATAAATGGAAGATATGCTATCTTGTGATGTCAGTTGAGGGTAAAAGCGAGTCCCTCCCACACTAAATTCTTTTGAATTTGAAAAGAGTGTCAGTTACCGCTGATGCTCTTTTTTTATTATAAATACTACTAGGTTGTATTATATTATTACGTATCGTGACATTTAAGATTGTTTTATTATAATCGTTTTAATTAGTCAAGGTAAAGTAATGATAGATCCAGTATCAGCAATGGCTGTAGCAGGCACTGCATTCTCAGCAATCAAGAAAGGCATACAACTCGGTAAAGATGTTGAGTCTATGTATGGTGATATTGGTAGGTGGATGGGTGCTATCTCTGATGTTAATCAAGCAGAGAAAGATGCAAAGAATCCGCCATTCTACAAAAAAGTATTTAATGGTTCATCAATAGAAGAAGAAGCGATGAACGCCTTTGCCGCCAAGAAGAAGGCAGAGGAGATGGAATATGAACTCAAACAATATATTATGTTTACTCATGGGGCATCTGCATGGGACGAACTGATTCGTATGCAAGGTAAGATTCGTAAAGAACGTCAACAGATGATTTATGCAAGACAAAAGCAAAGAGAAAAAATACTTAATATTATAATATGCACTATAGGTATAGGAGTTATAGTAGCACTACTAGGTTGGTTCGCATGGTTCGTTTTTCAAACAAGTTACTTATTCGCAGGCTTTCGTTAATACTTTCAATTAAAGTTATTTTATTACTATCATTTCTCATTCCAAACTATGCTTGGGGTGATAGATTCGGTAACGAAAATAAAACGCCTAATATAATACAATGCTTCTCATGTTACTTGAAGAAGTTCAGCGATTGGACATGGGAGCAAGAAAAGAGATTAGGTAAGAGAGAAGATCCTAAGTATATAACATGTAGACGATATAAAAGAAAAACTGCTAAAAGCGGAGAGCAAGTCTGTATCTATAAAGGTGCAAACAATACATACACGTTGGTGGTAGAAGGACAATGCCCTAACGAATACCAATGTAAATATGATCCTCATGGTTCTGAACCTAATATTGATAGTGTAGTTGACTCATTAAACGATAAGTTTAAAAAATAACTTGACAACCAATAACTAATCATATAAGGTGTAAGTATGATATTAGAAACAGCATTCATGTGTTTAGCACTCAACACTTATCATGAAGCAAAGAATCAATCATTGGTAGGGCAGATTGCAACAGCACAGGTAGTTATGAATCGTGTGGCAGATGATAGATATCCCAACACGGTTTGTGAAGTAGTCAAGCAAGGACCTCATCGTCCTTCTTGGGAAGATCCAACAAAAGAATATCCTGTTAGACACCGCTGTCAATTTAGTTGGTATTGCGATGGTAAACCGGATATACCTAAGAATGAGAAAGCATGGAAGAAAGCACAAGATGTTGCATTTCTAGTTTATTACGATAAAATAAATCTAGACGTAACAGAAGGTGCTACACACTATCATGCAACATATGTAAAGCCTGCATGGGCTAAAACAAAAACTAGAACAACAAAAATTGAAAAACATATTTTTTATAGATGGGAAAAGTAAATGTCTCTTGAAGTGTTGAATGTGAGCAAGTTCTCTAAGATTATTGAAGAAGTTGTAATTGATAAAAGAATACCATATATGGACGCTATTGTATGGTATTGTGAAAAGAATGAAATGGAAGTAGAAGTTGCCGCCAAGCTTTTGAATGGTATCATAAAAGCAAAGATTGAAGCAGAAGCAATTGATTTAAATTTTTTATCAACACCGAAAGGTTCTAAACTACCTATATGAATGGACTTGAAGCATATTCGTCTTATCTAGCTGTACGTAATCATTTCAAAACTGACTATGATTACTTCAAGTATAATGGTAAGATGCGAGTAAATGAAGATAAGTTTCGAACACGTAGAGATCATTTTCAATTTGAGAAGATGGCACGTATCTACGACAGAGAGAAGTTTGTTCAGTATCTTGTTGCTAACTTTGTGAATGAAGAAGATTATGTATTTGGTACGTCACAGGGACGTGCAATGATGAATCACAAGAAGTGGCAAAAGAATATAGAATCATTCAACTATCAATTCAAAGAAGATATACAAACTCTAAGAGATTATCACCCACAGTTTGACTCATTGTTTATTATAGGTGCAGACGGTGAAGTACACCCGTTTGCATTCAAACTGTATTTGAGAGAGAAGATAAACATAAATACTCTAGCAGTATTAAATAAATTGATTAACTATAGTGGTGTTTGGAGTAGACAAGAAAACACTATGCTTAACGATTTCGTTTTTATACTAAAGAAATATACTCCATTCCTTTATAGTTATGTCAGTGTAGACGAGACTAAATGCAAACAAACTATATTGGAGGTTTTCAATGAATCATGAAGTAGAAAAATATGTAGGCGAACTCAGAGAGTTACGTGAGCAAGTTGAGACTATGAAAGGACGTATTAAAGACTTAGAATGTGAGTTAGTATGGAGAACTAAATATGGTGAGTATATGTCGCATCAAGCAAATATAAATGCTTCAGTGCATAACTATAGTTATAATCGTCCTAAAGATAAATTTAAATTAGGTACTTGACATATACTAGTTTGTTATGTTATATTAGATACATTATATTATGATTCGAGTGGACAAAATTAAATACACATATATACAGGAGATACACTAATGGCAACATCATTCGCCTCACTTAAAAAATCTCGCTCAAGTTCTTTGAGCAAGTTAGTTACCGAAACATCAAAAATAAATGCACCAGCTGAAGGTTCAAACGAAGACAATCGTTTGTGGACACCTTCTGTTGATAAAGCTGGTAATGGCTATGCAGTTATTCGTTTCTTACCAGAACCAAAAGGTGAAGACTTACCTTGGGTTCGTTTATTCTCACATGGCTTTCAAGGTCCATCTGGTAAATGGTATATTGAAAACTCACTTACAACTTTCAATGAGAAAGATCCAGTAAGTGAATACAATAGTTCTTTATGGAACAATGGTACCGATGCTGGTAAAGAGCAAGCACGAAAGCAGAAAAGAAGACTTTCTTACATAGCGAATATCTATGTAGTAAAAGATCCTGCAAATCCAGAGAACGAAGGACAAGTTAAACTCTACAAGTTTGGAAAGAAAATATTCGACAAACTCAACGAGAAAATGAATCCTGAATTTGAAGATGAAACCGCAGTTAACCCTTTTGACTTTTGGGACGGTGCGGACTTGAAATTAAAAATTCGTAATGTTGAAGGTTATCGTAACTACGATAAATCTGAGTTTGCAGAGCCATCACCACTACTTGATGGTGATGATGACAAACTTGAAAAAGTCTATGAATCAATGCACCCTCTTCAAGACTTTCTTGATAGGAAAAACTTCAAGACTTATGCCGAGTTACAAGCAAAGCTTGACATGGTATTAGGTTTGTCTGGTAGTACACCTACACCTTCAGTACAAACTGCTGAAGAAAACGTAGTTGAAATGCCGAAGCAGAAAGAAGTTTCTGCACCGAAGATTGAATCTTCAGATAGTGACGATGAGAACTTATCATTCTTTGAGAAACTAGCAGAAGAAGATTAATCTTTCTTTTTCTCTCTTACACTAGGGGCGTCTTCGGACGTCCCTTTTTTTATACCATGAATTGCATATACCCACTCAACATACTTCTTATGTTCTTCTTTTGACATGTACTACTCCTTTAGATAAATCGTAGTATATATAATTAGCCATAACTGTAGTTTGAATATAGTGGGTGTACTCTAGTACCTGATATAGATTGATTTGTTGTAGTAGTTACAGTAGTTGAATCACCACCATTAAATGTAGAAGCATCAACTGCCATAGGCGGACCAGCAGGTTGATTTGACATAACAGCAACATCACCAGCGGCGCCATTACCTGATGCTGTTTGATTCGGTACGCCTTCAAAGCTGAAAGGATCGCTATTCTTCTTAGCAATCAAAGCTTTCTCTGTTTCTTTTAATTCTGCAAGTTTTAAATCATTTTGTTCTTTGAGATTTTTGTTTAATCTATTTTGATACTCTAACGCTTCTATTTGTGCTTGAGCTTGTTTGCGCCCAAAGCCTTCTCCTAACAAAAATTCATCACCACCTGCTAAAGACTTTTCTATCTTCTCTTTGAGTTCTGCAATCTTCTCTACATTCTTAGCTTCCATTTCTGCTATTTCTAATTGTCTCTCAGCGATATCTTCTTTTGCTTTTTTATTCTTTTCAATATCTTCTTCAATCTTTTCATTTTCATCTTTAAACAATCTGCCTATGATAGGTATACCTTTTATGAAGTTCATGAAAGCACTACCAATCGCTTTGAATAGTTGAAGTATAGGATCGATAATAATTTTTGCCGCCCCACTGAAATCACCTGATAGTAATTTCTTTCCTGCTTCAAACAACTTACCTATAATTACTCCTGGCAATCTTAGTATTTTAAATAATCCTTCTTCAAAAGAATACTCTTTTATCTTTGCTTCTATATCATCGAAACCTAACAATCCCATAACCTTAGCTGGTAGCTTTATAAACAACAAGTCAAGTGGTGCACCGATAAAGTCTGCTAAAAATCTAGAGGCGCCTGCATTTAGTTTAGCAAATATATTACCTTCAGTTTTCATAAACTCCGCAACACCTTCACCAAAAGAAAATAAAATACCTATGGGTTTAAATATTCTACCTACTGCTTTTAGAAATGCACCAGCTGTATTGCCTATCAATTTCACAAATGCACCACCTGAACCAGATGTCATAAAGTTTTTAATACCTGTAAAGATATCTCTAAATGGTTTAAATATCGTTTTGGCAGACTCTTTTATAAAAGTTCCGAGCTGTGAAGCTCTCTCGCTAATAACTTTCATAACACCACCAATCTTACCATCTGGTGAAAACATGGGTGCTAATGAAGCCGGTCCGCCTCGTATAGCACCAAAGAGTGCTGTTGTTATCGCTGTTCTTATAGCTTTTAATCTATCACCTATTACAACTATAAGAGGTTTTTGTAGCTCAGGTCCAAACTTTCCTACTACACCTTTGGGATCTTTACCAAATAAATTGAAGCGTATAGACTCTCTAATAGCTTTGAGTCCGTCAGATATACTTTTACCTAAACCCTTTATCTCACCTATTCTTTTTATAGCACCAGCTTCCCAACCTCTTATACCTAAGAATGCACCAGTGAGTGCCGTTAGTCCTGCGAGAAACATACCTATACCGAAAGGATCTAGTTCTTTGCGTACTTCTTCTTCTTTTTCTTTACTTCCTACTGGACCTTTTCTTTTTGCTTCAAGTCTATCTTCATATGCTTGCCTAGCATCTTTGGCTCTCATCTCTTCAGCATATTCTAATATAGATACTATGTCACGTAAAAATGAATTAGACTCTGAAAGAATACTATTTCTAAATGCTCCATCAAGTGCTATCTTACCTTGGGCGGCTAGCGCCATACCTTGTCGTTCTTCTGCTCTAGCTTGGGCGGCTCTATTAGTAGATTGATTAAGACTAGGTAATGCTCCTCTTTCAGCCATTATCTATTCTCCAATATTTTTCTCATAGCATTGCTTGCTGTCTTAGTAAAGAATCTTGGAGCAATACTGTGAATGATTAATGCTGGTACTAGAAGTTGTAAAGTTAAAGCAACTTTCAAAGCATAGAACATATGCTGTAAAGCAGTTTCATCTACTTCTTTTAAATGTGCTTTGCATTTCTTACTTAACATTATTTCTTCATTCCTGACTTATCGAAAGCGGCGAATCCCATGAAAGCACCTACGATACCTGCCTGTGCTAAGTAAAAAAGATTTGATACGTCTGTGAGTAGTTGTATTCTAGAGTCTGGTATGAGAGGAGTGAACATAACTAATGTGAACAACAACATAGAACCCAATGCAACCCAAGCCATGTTTCGTTGATGCATTTGTTTTCTATTCAATCTCTTCACTTCTTCTGTCTGTTGCCAATTATCAATCTCAGCGTCTGATACAACACCGTCTTGATTAGAATCCATTTTATTATATTTTGAATCTTTTTCTAACTTCTTTGCTGTCATCTTTGTTTCTTCCTTCTTTCTTCTTCTTCTTCTAAATGTTGTTTTAGCATTGCTACGTAGATATCACGTTCAAAAGGAATCATATTCTCTAGTTCAGTCAAAGAGTATTTATGATGATGCATAAGTGAAAAGTTGAGTTGATAGTAATTACTTAGCGAATTATGTACCAACCCTAAGTAAAAAAACTCTGTAAGCCCTCCAGCTTTATAGTTTCTTTCTCTCCACAAACATTACATGTCCACTCTACAGTATGACTTAACTTAGGCATGTTATTCATAAATTCTGTTATCAAAGTAAATTGCTTTTGATTTAATTGTTCTAACCACTCAGCAATCTCTTCTTTAGAATAATCATTATAAACTGTTTCTTTGTCATAAATGTAATCTATCATATGTGCTATACTATTGAATACATTCATACCCTCTTCTACTTGCAATTTGTTTATATCACCAGCAACTGGATATTTCATCTTAATACCAATATTGTCTGTGAGCATAAGCTTGCCATCTGATATCTCACCAACAACTTTTATATCGTCTAAACTTATTGACACATTTACAGTCTCTTTACATTCACTGTCAGTATGTCTTAAAACTACATCTACACTTTCACCTACAGATTTACCTCTAAGTTGCAGAAACAAATATTCTACATCAAATGTTGCTAACTTAGAAGCATCGATATTAGGTGTAAGTATGCAATCATTTAATACTTTTATTGTAGCATTTTGAATCTCTTTAGGATCACCACCTTCTAAAGCCATGTATAGAATTTTTTCTTCTCTAACTAGAAAAGGGCGAAACTTAATTTTTTGTTTTGTTGAAGGTATCTCCGTTATAAACTCTGGAGACGAGAGTGCTGGTAAAGCCATAATAACTCCTCAATTATAATTTTCTTATCAATCCAAATGGTGTGTTCAATGCACCTGTTAATCCTGATGAACCTACTGATATGTTTCCTATTCCTGGTAGTGAACCTGAAAGTCCGAACCCGTTGTCACCGAATGAGAATCCGAATGATGCGCCGAGTCCTGGTTGACTTGCATTCTCATATACTACTTTATAATCTCTGTATGCGAATGCTACTGCTAACTTAGCAAAATCATTTGAAGCCCAGTTCATTTGTACAGGACTTACGTTTACAGGATACGCTTCTTGTAATGTATGTACAGACATTAAATCACCACCATTACCAAATTGTCTGATTGTAACATTACCCACATAATCATTATAATAACCTACGTTGTGTGAACCTCTTCTTGAACCAAAAGCACCGTGATTAACTATCTTATCTTGCCATTGTTCAAAATAGCTTTTCTCTTGTAAATCTTCACTCAGTAAAAACTGACAAGCAACATCAGTATATATTGCTCCATAAGGTATCTTTCTTAGAGGTCCATATATTCTATATTCTGTTGTTGCTATACTTCTTCCTGGTATGTCAACAGTATCACAACGCAACATCATATTTTGCTCTGTGCCTGTGCTAACAGGTCCAGTTATCTGTACTTCAAAATGTGAAGCGTGTGCAACACCAGTTTTATTTAGTGTAGCTGTAAAATCTTGTACGTTAAATGGCACGCCTGCTTTCTCCCCATACTTTACTTTTACTTGCTTTCTCAAATCTTTCGACAGGTAAGAATAATGCTATGTCCCATTCAGAAGCATTTATCTTAATAAATCTTGAACGAACATGTTTAGTTAAGTATTTCTTATACGTTGGTTTAAACTCTTTATATTTAGCCGCTGAACGTAGTAATCCGTATGATATACCTAATTTAGTTGACGCATCATATCTTTTATTAGTTGCTGTTGTATACAGTGCGTCCATAAGTCTAGCACGTAGAACATGTGGTAGATAATGCAAGTTCAGCCCTTCAAAACCGCCTGCTGAGTTCTGTACTTTGAATATTAAAGGAAATCTGTCATAGTAAGGTAATGTTGATTTGTTTTTAGGATCATAGTTAAAGAAAAACATTTCACCTATACTAGTACGATTTCTAAATCTATCGTAGTCTCTGAGTCCTACGTTTTTATTGAAGTCAGTTATATCACCAGCTTTGAGTTTATTCGCACCTGATGTTTTAGCTTGTTGTCTAAACCAATCTCTAGAGCGTTGTGTACGTCCTGGTAGTTCACCTCTGCGAACACCTCGAAGTAATATATCGTCAAAAACTGTTGCCATTCTTGAATAGTTCTTTTTCTGTGAGTATCATAAACTTCCAGTTTCTGTCTTTACAATACTCTATTGCATATTCCCATTTACTCTTATTTATACTCCATGTCTTTACCTCGTATAAATACTTCTTAGTTAGATTCTTTTGTGGAGTAGGTTCTCTGGTTTCTTTATAAGGCTTTACTTCAACGACAATCGTTTCTTTTACATTATGTTTATTGTTTACTTGAATAACAAAGTCGGGATAGTATCTGTGCCAACGTCCATCAAGTGCAGACTTATAAGGTATGATCAATTCTTCTGAAGCCCATTTGAGTACGTTGGGATTCTGATCAAAGTAAACCATACAGTTTCTTTCCCACAAAGAACGATAAATAATATTTGTAGGATCACCTTTGTACTTCTTCGGAAACTTGGGATAGAACTTACCTTTATAACTCATAGGAATATGTATAATGGCTATAACAATAGGTAACGGAAACGTAAATCTCAATACAGACTTCAAAGCTATCACTGACATAAAAGGTAAACTTGCAAAGACAGGTATACAATTTGATGGTAGTAATGTAAGAATATCTGCAAGAGAGATGTTTATGAAGAAAATTGCAAATAGATTACCTAAAGGACATATTGCTGGTTTGATGCCTAAGAGTATGAATACTGCAAGTATGGTATATCCAGCTGATATAGATGATGAACATTACATGACAATATCAGCTTTCACAAGAAGCAAACAAACAATCAAAGAACCAAAAGGTAAAAAAATTATAGGTAGTTCAATCGTGTTACCTATACCAGGAAATCTACAAGTACAATATCAAGCAGACTATGAAAACAAATCTATGGGATTGATAGGTAACATGGCGGCAGGTAGAATAGGTGCTGGTTCAACAGGAGCCCAAGCAGTATCAGACACGGCGGCAAGATTGTCAGAGAAATTCGGTTCATCAGGTTTAGATGATCAGACTATGACACAAGCTGGCGTTGTCGGTGCAGTTTTAGGTGCTACTGCTTTAGGTGGTAAAGTAGGTGGTTCAATCGCCGCTTTCATTTTAGGTGCTGGTGGACTGACGGCTGTTGCTCAAGGTGCTTTGTTAGAACAAGGACTTGCAATCAATCCACATCTAGCAGTTGTGTTTAGAGGTATAAACTTTAGAGAACATCAATTTACATATAAGTTTGTTGCAAGAGATCAAACAGAAAGTGATACTATCAAAAATATTATTCTTACTTTGAGAAAACACATGTTACCTTCAAATGCGATAGGTGGCTCAGGTAGATCTCCAGGACTAGCTTTTCAATATCCTGATGAGTTTGAAATATCGTTTGCTGAAAAAATAAGATCTAATCTATACGAGATTGGTACAAGCGTACTGAAAAATATGCAGATAACTTACAATGGTGAGAACTTACCTCTGTTCTTTGAAAACACAAATGCACCAGTATCAATTCAAATAGCATTACAGTTTCAAGAAGTTAAGCTATACACAAGAGATGGCTTTAGTGAATATGGTGATATAACAGGTGGTAGTAATGAACGATATATAAACCCTGGAGATTTTTAATGAGTAATTACTTTTCATTCTTTCCCACAATACAACACGATTTAAAAGATATTAATAAAAAGACTGAACTTACTAATATTCTCAAACGCTTCAAAGTTAAAACAAAAGTAAAAAATTTAGTAGGTACATATTACGATTATACAATGCATGAAGGTGACAGAATGGATCTCATTGCACAAAGATATTATGGTGACTCAAATCTTGCATGGGTAATATTACACTTCAATGATATTATAGATCCTTATTATGATTTACCTTTATTTGGTAAGCAGTTCTCAGATTACATAACAGAAAAATATGGTTCAGTTACAACTGCAAGAGCAACTACAAAAAATTATTTTCAAATACTTCAACAAGAAAAAGTATTGTCTGATGGTACAAGAATACCTAAAGAACAAATCGTTGTAGATTTAAAAACATATAATACATTATCAGCGTCTAATCGTGATTCAGAGTCTGTCTATGAATTTGAAGAAAGATTAAATGATAAGAAGAAGAATTTAAAAATATTAGATAAAAGATATTTAAATCAATTAGTCAAAGAAGTTAAATCGGTACTAGCATAATGTCTGAGAACTATAGATTTCCTGGTGATTTCAGTTTAGAGAGTCTGGAACTAATAGACAAAGCTGGTGCACCCATCAACATACTACCTCTGGTATTAGAGTTTTCTATTCTTCAAGACTTATTTCAACCTTTCATGAGAATAGAACTAGCAGTCAATGACTCAGCTGGCTTTGCAAGTGCAGTATCAAAAGGCTTATCGGGTGGTGAAATAATCTATGTATCATTCAAGACTTCTGATTCTGAATTAAAACCTGTAAAAATGTTATTCTCAGTAAATGGTGTTAAAGATAGAGTGCGTAACACAACAGGTAATGAATCATATAATATAGAAGGTGTATCACTAGAACATTTTAATATCATAGATAAGAAAATATCAAAAGCGTATGGTGGTAGTTCAGGTAAAAAGATAACTGAAATCGTACAAGCTATATTCGATGAATTTATTATGAATGAAGATATCAAGTCTGTTTACAGCTTTTTCAAAAAAGAAGGAAAAGAAATAACAAAGACAGGACTAGAAACAACAGACACAACAACGGGATTACATAAGTGTGTTATACCACGATATAATCCTATTGAAGCAATTCGATACTTATGCGAAGAAGGTGTTGATACAGACGTAGCATCTAAATTATTATTTTACGAAACTTTCAAAGGTTTTCATTTTAGAAGTTTAGGTAAATTAGTAGAAGAAGAACCTAAACCTAAAGATGAAGAATTTCTTTATCACCCGTCTGCATATGATACAACTGCATACGAAGGTGGTAAAAATGCTTTCTTTATAAAAACTGTAGATAGATTAAAAGAGAGTGACTTAACAAATCAGATGACAGATGGTTTATTTTCTGCTACTACGATTGCTCTTGATCCTTTGAGAAAAGACTTTAATACTACAGTATATCGATATAAAGATGAAGTAGAAAGATTTTCTAAACTGAATAAATTTGTTATACCTGGTGGTGCAGATGATAATTCTATAGTGCATCTCAAAACATCTAGAAAAGGACATGACACAGACGCAGTATTTGCAAAAGAAAATCCATTACAGAAAAGAGATGTTCTCAAAGATCCTATACGAGATAGTTATTTAAAACACTTGACAAACAATGTAATTATTGTTACAGTACCAGGTAACTCAGAATTAAATGTAGGTGATACTATTACTATCAGATTTACACCTGCAACATCATTTGAAGAAGGAAAAGAAGAAGATAAATATACGAGTGGTAAATATCTAATAACTAAATGTAGACACGTTGTAACAAAAAGAATGTATGACACAGTATTAGAATGTGTTAAAGATACAGGTACAGAAGAATGATACTAACAAAAGCAGAATACGAAACTTTAAATAGTTTTCAAGAGTTAGAAGAAAAATTAATTCTATTTAATGGTGGTAAAAATTATGGGCAAATTGTTTTTATGGCTGGTGGTGCTGGTTCAGGTAAAGGTTTTGCGATTCAGAATTTCTTGCAAAGAGAGAAATTTAAAGTACGAGATGTTGATGAGTGGAAGAAGGCTCTTATCAAGCTTGCGAAAGTAAAAGATAAAAATTCACAATTAGCTAAACTAAATTTAAGAAATCCTGAAGATGTATTCAAATTACATCAGATAGTAAAAGATAAAAATATTAAATCTAAAACGCTTGACTTAATATTGAACAATGCTAAAGCAGGCAGACTGCCTAATATAATTTTTGATATCACAATGAAAGACAGTTCAGATATCACTGATGTTGCACCTAAACTTATTGATGCTGGTTATAATCCTAAGAACATACACTTGGTATGGGTATTAACAAGTTACAAACAGGCGGCAAAAGCCAACAAAGAACGTGATAGAGTTGTACCAGATTCAATACTTTTTCAGTCACATCAAAAGGCAGCCATGAACATGTTGCAAAGAATAAAATCTATGGCGCTTGGTAATAGAACAGGTGTTGGTAGAAAG
>Ga0163109_10003303_pt1 | contig 12325 bp, 11 predicted proteins | sample CRUFie1St13metaG_FD_108704 | JGI IMG/M metagenome (GOLD analysis project Ga0163109, IMG submission 108704) | Marine microbial communities from the Costa Rica Dome - CRUD Field 142mm St13 metaG | ecosystem: Environmental > Aquatic > Marine > Oceanic > Photic zone | place: Costa Rica: the Eastern... | reverse complement strand
GTGTGCTATGTAGTAAGTTTGACGAATGTGCTGTAATGGTTATAGATGCAATAGGCGAATTTGATACTGCAACAATATGGCATTGGAGAGAAGGTAAACTTAAAAAAGAACATAGTATAAAATTTCCTAGTAGTTTAGGGTTATTTTATAGTGCTGTTACACATCATGTAGGACTTAAACCCATGGAAGATGAATATATCTTAATGGGCATGGCCGCATACGGAAAAGAAGAAAACTGGAAACCTTTAAGTAAGGAAATGGGTAAACAATTTTTTAAATATAAACACCCATGGATAAGTCATAGACAAACTGTAAATATGAAACAAAATTTACAAAGAGGACTTCCTAAAAATAGTTTTGTAGGTGTTGATGAATTTGATATGGCCGCGGCCGCACAGGATCAAGTAGAACAAAGAATAAATGCCTATGCTCAGTATGCCAAGGAAATTACAGGTAGTAATAATTTAGTTTACATGGGAGGAGTTGCTCTTAATTGTGTAGCAAACAGTATGTTGACTGATATATTTAAAAATATTTTTATTATGCCTAACCCTGGAGACTGTGGCAGTAGTTTAGGTGCCGCCGCTCTTGAGTTATATGACACAACTGGAGAACGTGTCAATTGGCAAACACCTTATTTAGGATATAATATTAAAGGAAAATATCCAATTAAAAAAGCATTAGCAAGTTTAAAAAAGGGGGAACTTTTTGGAATAGCAAATGGTAAAGCAGAATTTGGACCACGTGCATTAGGTAATAGAAGCCTATGTGCTGATCCAAGAGGACCAGATGTAAAAGATAAAATGAATGTTATCAAGAAACGTCAAAAATTTAGACCGTTTGCACCAATGATTTTGGAAGAACATGTGCATGAATATTTTGAGATGCCAGGCGGTATTTCACATGCACCATATATGCAGTTTGTAGCAAAGTGCAAAAAGCCAGAAGAGTTTCCTGCTATAATACATGAAGACGGTACAAGCCGTGTTCAAACAGTTCGCAAGGAAGAACACCCTGACTTACATACACTTCTTACAAAGTTTTACGAAGATACAGGCTGTCCTATGTTACTTAATACAAGTCTAAACATTAAAGGACAACCTATTGTAAACGATGAAGAAGATGCCAAAGCCTTTGCTCAACATTACGGAGTAAAGGTTCATGTCCGAGATTAACTGGCATAAAATCCAAAGAAAACTAGAAGGCAGATGTGAAGTTTGCGGAGGAGACCTACCTAAGCATAAAGGAGTATGTCCTGTAGAGGGAGAAGAACTTTTAAATAAATTAGAAAAAATAGACAATTCTGTTAGACATATTAGCGATATAACAGAACAAGTTTTAAAGGGTTTTGATAAGTTGAGAAAATATGTTTGATATATTTTATATAGGCGAAAACAAATTACTAGAACAAGAGTTTCCTTTTGCTAAAAAAGTATCTGATCATGAACATATAAAGCCAAATACAAAAATGTATTGGGTTGTAGACCCTAATATAGAAGTTACAGACACAACTATTTTCGACTTTAGACCTGAGTCCTATGACATGGGTTACACACATGTTTGGAAATGGGACAGTAATAATTACGGCGGAGTCACATTATTACCTAAAACAAAATCAGAAGGGACAAAAGAAATAAACAAAGTTGTATGTAAAAAGTCTTTTGATATTTTATATACAAAAACACCAGGCAAATACTTTGAAAATAATCTATTAGCAACTCATGTATGGTGTATAGATAAAGAATCCAAATTACCTGATGATATTAATTGGGCGCCTAATAATTTTGAGCCTAACTTTATACATAGTTTTCATTTGCGAGGACAATTAGAGCATAAGTATCCTGCAGAAGAAGGCGGAATAAAATTATATCCTAGAAACTGGAAAGAGTGCGATACTAAATATCACAATTTTTTAAATGCAAGTGCAACTTATCCTGTATTTTATGTTAAAGATGTAGAAGATTATTCTCAACGTAGAATATTTACAGATGATTATGTATGGTTAATTGATGTTCAATATAAAATAAATGCAAGTACTTTAGATTGGGTACCAAATCCTTTTGAAGATACAATGATTCATGTATTTAAAATGCCATATCAATTACAAGAAAAGTACCCACAAGCAATGGGAGGAATAAGACTTGTACCTACAAAATGGCAAGATGCTGAAACAAAAATACACCCTGCTTGTCCTGTAGAAGATGAAAGTTATGATGTATTTTATGTAGATGAAGATGAGTTTACTGCTGAATCATATACAGAATGTGCCGAACGTAGTAAAACAGATTGGTTCTGGGTAGTAGACAGAGAGTTTCAGTTTAACGGTAAACTATTGTATGTACCCGCTATACACGAAAGAGATTATATACATGTATTTAAGGTACCGGGACATTTAGATGAACGTTATCCTGCAGATTATACTGATGCTTGGGATAATCGTTGTGGTGGCGTAAGACTTGTACATAAAGAATTTGATATGACTAAACACAAATATCAACCTAACATAGTACCTGTAAGATATGATATTTTTTATGTTGATAATCCTTCTGATTTTAGTATGTCTATAAAGAAAAGCAGAACTAAAATGTGCTGGGTAATAGACAGTGAACACTCTATAAACAATGTATTCAAATATGTACCCACAAAAGATGAGCAAAAATATCTTTTAAACTTTAAAATTACAGATCAACTACAACATAAGTATCCTGAAAAAGAGGGAGGAATATATCTAGTACCTAAAACTTTTAATATTAATACATCTACAAAGTATAAAGGTTCTTTAAGTGTACATAAAAAGGAATACCCTATATTATTTGTAGATGATGTAGAAGATTATAGTTTAGTTACAGAAGATTGTTGGTTAATAGACAAAGAATATCAAATAGATGATGATATAGATTGGTCTCCTAGTACGTTTGAGATGAGAAACGTTCATACATTCCACGTGCCTAATCAACTTAAACATAAGTACCCACAAGAGATAGGCGGAGTAAGATGGGTACCGTTAGAAAGAAATAAGGACATAGTAATACATAAAGACTTACCTGTAAAACCTAAACGTTATCCAATTAATTTTGTTTTAGACCCAAACGATTATACACAGGCAAAAGGTGAATGTTGGCTTATAGATAAAGAATACCAAATAGATCAAGATATAGAATGGTTACCAAGTAATTTTGAGAAAAGTTTTATACATACATTTCATGTAGAAGGACAATTAGATCATAAGTATCCAGAAGAAATGGGAGGCGTACGTTGGATTCCTTTAAATTGGGAGGATGCAGAAACTAAAATACATACAGAATCACCATTTACAAAACCTGTATTTGAAAAATATGCTACAGAAGAAGAGGGCAGAGAACATACTACTAAAGATTGGTTTTGGGTAGTAGAAGATGACATTGATGTTTTACCTGATTTTGACTTTACTTATGTACCTACTGTTTGGGATAAAGGCAAAAAACATATATGGCAAAAACTTAATCCTATTACAGGCAGACAATACGATTATGGAGGTGTAATGCTATGTGCCAAAGAGCCTCAAACAAAAGGTCGCCCTAAATATATAAGAGAACATGCCTGCATACAAAAGGAATATCCTATATACACACTTGTAGCAGATGACTATAAAGACGGCTTACAGACGACCTATGAACGTCTAGCAGGGCAAACTAACACCAATATGTATTGGGTTGTAGATGCTTATACACAAATAGCAGAAGATTTTAAGTTTGATTATTATCCTACACAATGGGACACTAAAAATGTTCACGTATTCTCAGATGAGGATAGTAAGTATCGTAATGTAAAATTAGTACCTAAGAATACATTTTTAGAACAAGAATATACAGATAAAGAAATAGCAAACAACAGTTATGTTAATCTAAAAGAAATAAATACTATAGCAAGCCTTAGACCTAAATGGCCTATAGTGTACTTGGAAAGTTTAGAAAAGAAAGAGTTTATAAACGCGACAAAGGACATAGTAACACCCTTTGTTTGGACTATAGACCCAGATGTAAAAGTAGACGAAAGTATTTTAGATCAAGGTTTTATGCCTGAAATAACAAACATAAACAAAATACACACATGGCAAAAATTTAATAGCATTACAGATAAAGTTCATGCATACGGTGGTTTAAGATTATGGCCAACAACAATGGACTTTAATTCAATTAAATCAGATGATTTAAGGTTAAACAGATTTAAAAATTTACAATATGTAAAAGAAAAAGGCAGTTATTCTAAACTTGCTGATGTAGTTTATCTAAGTTATAAAGAACCTTTCGCACAACAAAATTTCAACAAGTTAGAAGAGCATTTAAAATCTATAAGTGAGGATATAAATCTTTTATGGGTAAAAGATGTTAAAGGAATATTTGAAGCACATAAACAAGCATCGGAAAAAGCAAAAAGTAAAATGTTTTGGGTAGTTGATGCTGATGCAGAAATAAAAGAAGATTTTAATTTTAATTATATACCAGACGTATATGATGAAGACGTAGTCCATGTTTGGGGTAGTGAAAATCCTGTAAACAATTTGGAATATGGTTATGGAGGAGTAAAATTATTCCCTACAAAACTAGTACGTGATGCTACTAGTTGGGGATTAGACTTTACTACAGGATTAAGTAGTAGATTTAAATCTATGCCAGAAGTTAGTTGTATAACTAAATTTAATACAGATGCTTTTAGTACTTGGAGGAGTGCTTTTAGAGAATGTGTTAAATTGACTCTTAATAATGATGAAGAAAGTAAGCAACGATTAGACGCATGGATGAACACTAAGGGGAACGCCGATTTTACGGAAGAGGCAAAACAAGGAGCACTAGAGGGGAACACTTTTGCAAAAGAAAATAAAGATAATCTAGCAGAACTAGATAAAATAAATGATTATAAATGGTTAGAGAATAAATGGAAACAATCAAATTAAATAATTGGAAGGAAGTTACTGAGTATATAGATAAAGGCTTCTGGCAACCTACACCTAGTTATTTTGAACATATAGTTCAACATACTAGTTATTATCCTGCTCATGCATTTAGCAAAGGACAGTTAGCAAGTAAAAGTTGGTTGTTAGGAGAATTAAATCATACATATCCTAAAGTACCTAAGCCAACTATTGCAATATTAGGTAGTTGGATTGGTGCATTAGTAGAACCTCTACACAAATATATTCCTATAGAACGTATTTATGGTATAGATACAGATGCAGAAGCAATAGAAAAATCTGAAAAACTTAATCAACCTTTTGTACAACAGGATTGGCAATATAAAGGTGTAGTGGCAGACGTTGATATGCTGGACTGTAGTAATATGGAATTCGAAACAGGTGGAGAATTAATATCAGTAAAACCAGATTGGATTATAAACACTAGTTGTGAACATATGAGTACAGGTTGGTTTGACACAGTAGACAATGACCAACTAATAATTATGCAAACAAATAATTCAACAGAATTTGACGGTCATATAAATCCATGTTATACTGTGGAAGATATGCAGGATAAGTATCCTCTATCTCAAATTCATTATGTAGGAGCAATGGAAACTCCTGCTTACACAAGATATATGCAAATAGGATATAAATGATAGTAATTAATTTTTTTGGAGGTCCTAATTCAGGTAAGTCAACACAGGCGGCTGGACTATTTCATAAAATGAAATTAGAGGGTTGTAGTGTTGAGCATGTAAACGAATATGCAAAGATGTGTGTTTGGGAAAATAGAATGGAGTTATTAGAAGACCAACTTTATGTAATGGCAAAACAGAATCGTAGAGTAAAAAGGTTAGAAGGTAAAGTTGGTTTCGCAGTAACTGACTCTCCAATTTTATTAAGTTCAATTTATAGATCAGCATATGGTGAACCACATTACAGTGACCTAATAGATAAACTTTCACATGAATGTTTTAACAATAATCATAATATAAATTTTATGTGTAAAAGAGATACACAAGGTTATACAAGAAATCAAAGATCAGTAGATTATGAAAAAGCATTAGAATTAGATGAAGCAATATATGTTATGTTTAGAGATTATAAAATACCTTTCTTTCATTTAGATATAAATGAAGATAGTGTAGATGTTGCATATAAGTATGTAATGAAACGTATGGAAAAAGGTAACTTATGAAGTTAGCAGTATGCGGTTGTAGTTGGAGTAGCCGAGACCCAAATTTTCCAGATACAGAATTTGGATATTTTGTATCTCGAGCATTAGGCTGGGAATACAAAAACTATGGACGTGTAGGTTGCGACAATTTTAGTATAAGATTGCAAGTTGACCAAGCAATAAAAGAAAACGCAGACTTTGTAATTATTAATTGGACAACTGCATGTAGATTTAGTTGGAATCATAGTGGTAAAGCATATGATCCTAAACAAGGAATAGCACATCTTGATTATGATGTTGACCAATATATGACAAATGAAAGTTCACACCCCACATATCCAGACAATGATCCTGTAATTATAAGTCAAAGTCTTACAGGTATGATAAACACACAAGATATAGACATGTCATATGAAGAACTATGTGGCTGGTGGGATAATTTAGAAACAAGTATGTCTAAAAAACAATATGAAGTTTTTAGAGAATACTTTATTCACATGTATGACGACGATTTAGAAGCACATAAACAGTATTACTTAATGCAAAGTGCTGTTAAGGCCCTACAAGACGCTCATATACCCTTTATATTTGCTCCTAACACCTTTGGCTTTAAACAAACAATGATGGAATACAAAGGTTTATCTGATGACGAAGCTCAAAGAATGTATGAGAATTGGGATTTTGTTCCTAAAGAAATGTTTGAACCTAGGGGAATAGCAGATGCTTTACAATGGGACTTTGAAGTAATGGAAGATCCTATAAATCATCCAACTCATGATCATTTACATCATTTGAGTGCCTGGGCTCAAGAAAAATGGGCGGATGAAATCGCCCTTCCTCGTATTAGAAAAATTTTAAAAGTTTAAACTAAGACTTAATGTAGCAGATTCGTATCCGTCACTGTTTGTAAGTGCTAAATTTAATCCTGCTTTATCAAATAACAATCCAATATTAAAACTTGTAAAAGTATATTCTTCATCGTAATATGAATTGTATGTACTAGTATGTGGACCACCTTGAGTAAATGCCAAGTAAGCAGAAGTTTCATCTGCATAATCTATATGCTCTATGTCAAATCCAACGTATGCATTTTGACCACCTATACTAAAATATTTGTTATATTCTAGTGTACTAATTAAATTTGTACTTGAAAAATTTTGTGAATCATATGTTAATTCTAATGTATCACCGTAATCTGTAAATCCATCTACATTAGTTTCATTTTGCCTAATACCAAAACTTGCCTTAAAATTTTTCCAAGTCCAACGATAAGAAATTTCTAAACCTAATGTTCGTGCATCTACATTTGAGAAACCTGCACCATAACTAACTGTATTAGTTTTATTATCAAATGATGTATCGTTATATCCTAAACCAATATAAAAATTGTTTTTAAGAGCATAAACAATAAAACTATCAGAATAATATTTAAAAAATGAATTAGAATTACTAGCAATTCCTTCGCCATTAGTATAACCTAAACCAAAGTCCTCAAAAAATGCAAATACACCGTGTTCAGTATTATCTTCGCCTTCATGATAAAATAATTTTAGTTTGTTTTCGTTAAATCTACTAACATAAAAAGCACCACCATAGTTTTTACTTGCAATATTACCCAAATCTCTATATGCATTTGGCTTTGTAAATAAATCTATATACATAAGTTCTGCCATTGCAGGAGGATCTAATACTTGAAAATAATCTGTGTATTGTGTATCCTCATCTACAATAATACTTCTACTGCTGATAAAATCGTACCAGTATTTTCCGTCGATTTCTACAGGCCAAAGAACTCCACCTTGTCCATCTTCCCATATAGGAAAGTCATCATATAAACTAAAGTGTCCACCTTCATTTAATAACACATAAGATCTTCCAGTTGTTCTAACTATATCTAAATCACCGTCATGATCAAAGTCTAATACATGTATAAGTCCACCACCGTTCCAAAATTCAGTACCAGAACCATTTTCATATTTTGCATAATCAGGATTAAATGTTGCTGTAACATCTGAAAAACTACCTGTTCCATCATTCAAAAAGAACTGTACAATATTACCTTGATAATAAGGATCGTGCCTAGTAGTAGATAAAACAATATCTGTATATCCATCTCCGTTAAAGTCAAACGAATCCATATCTACACCTATACCATTAGCACCATACCAGTTCTCAGGCAAATTTACAGGGTCTGTACGCCAATCGTTTGCACCATTATTAAAGTAAACATTACCTGCACTATTATCTAACCAACCATATCCTGATGCTAAACCAGGACTTTCCCATCCTACAGCAACATCTCCCCAACCATCGTTATTAAAGTCGTCTATAGTAGTTGAGGTTGCCCATATTAAAGTTCCGTTTTCGTAATTCCAATCAGGTGTGTTAAAATTATGATTAGCAGTAAAATAACCTGTACCGTCATTTATCAACATAGTCCAAGGAACTTGCTCATTACAACCATCGCAACCTGCATAACTACCATCAAACATATAGTTACTCTTAGTAGATTGGTTTATAGGTAAAAATATATCTAAATCACCGTCTCCGTCTATATCTCCATCATCTACTCTATGTGAAAATATAGGTCCTACATGATCTAAGAAAAATAAGTCAGGCAAATTACTGTGGCTTTTATTTTTAATAACACCATCATCACTAAGATATAGCATACTTATAGAGAAAAAGTCTGTAATACCGTCTCCGTTAAAGTCTGCAATTAAAGGAAAATTATTACTTTGTGCAAATCCGCACGGGTCATTTGGATTTGTTTTATCAACTTGAGGTCCTCCTCCCCATATACAAGGAAATTCTCCGTTCTCAAATATTTCAGGTGCCAATCTATAATGTCCATTTCCGTCATTTATAAATGCCATTAATAATCCTTGTGGTACCCAATCTAAAGCACCATCAGTATGCCCAACATAATACATATCTACATGTTCGTCACCGTTTAAATCTGCCTCAAACCAGTAACCCCCATTATTAAACGGGCCTGGATTTGTGGATTCTGCACCTTCATCACTACCATTATGTCTACCATCAATAGTAATTCTCATAAATCCGTAGTCTGCAATTTTAAATTTTTCTGTAGGGTCTGCTAATCCTTCAGTTGTAAAGGGAGCCATACCATATGTAACAACTACATTTCCATAGATATCATCAAACGATTGTTGAAACTCTTCAAAGTGTATTCTTTCATCTGTTGGTGTATTAGAACTACTTGAAGGCGGTGGAGTTGCTGGAGGTGTAGATACTAGACCAGCACTACCTCCGCCACTAGCACAACCGCCTAATCCTATAAGACCTAATACTACAATTCCAATTAAAATTATATCAGTTAATTTCTTTAACATGTTTGCAGTTCCCCCTATAAGTAAACCCTGGACAAGTGCAAGTCTTTTTTTCTGTATCTACATAGTAAACATTACCTTTAGACCCTGCAACTTTAATAATATGATTTGCAAGTTCTTCTTCTCGTTCGCCTATCTTTACAAACTTACGCCTTGCTTTTGAAAATTGTGTACTAGGTACATTAAGTTTCTGAACTTCTGCATCTTTATTAACTTGGTATGCAACTAACTGTCCAGAACCGTTTACATGATAAACACCATTGTTTACCTTGTATTTGCCCCAATCAGTTACTTCTTGTAATATATCGATCATTGCTCAACTCCGTTGTCGTACTCCTCAATATCCTTCTTAAGTTGAGGATCTTTCTGATCAAACCAACCATTCTTAGTTTTGTACTGACATTGGTAGTCATTTCTAGCACCACCTACACCAGGTGTCCATTGCTCTGCTCTACATCTAATAGCAGAATGCCAATAAGATTCATCGCCAGGAGTATGATGTGTACTACATCTCCAAGCACCATCTCTATAAGTAAACTTTGTAGGGATCTCCCAACTCTCACAAATTGGGCCTTTGCCATCGCCGTCCTTACCAAGGTCTCTGATTTCCCAATCTATAATATACTCTTCGAAAGCCTCGTTCTTGCTTTCTATAAGTTTAGTTAAAGTTGGAATGCCCTTTGCTACAATCTTATTGATTTGGGCTTCTGTAAGATCAGTAACAAAATAAGTGTTACCGCCTTTGAATTTCCAGTGTGCTTCGTCTACACCGTGTCTATAACCCTGATTGTGAGCCGCATAGTTCTCACGATTCTGTGTTTGAATTACTAAAGTTTGCATATTTACTCCTACCTAAATATTTAATATACATATAGTATAGCAAATTTTAGAGATATGTCAACCTTTTTATTCGTCTTTTGGGAATATATTTTCGATAAATGTGGACGATTCTAGGAGCATTTTATCTTGTAAAGATTGTAAATCTAAATAGATTTCTATTGTATTTACATGCTCCTTTAATCTGAATCGTTTATAAAATGAAGCAAGATCCTGCAAATCTAATGGAGTTATCAATTCATCAGGATCAAGTTCTATAGTTTTATCTTCTGCGGTCACTACCTTTATAGAGAAGATATATTCGGAAGGAACCTCCGCAGGGAACTGTTCAGGCATGAACTCCTGCAACGTTTTCCCTTCTTGTGTCTTTTTTCCTAAGAGCAGTATTTTAGTGCTCTTATAAGACATTAGGATTGCTTTTTAGGTCTGCCAGGGCCTTTTTTAGGCTCTAGGCTTGGATCTAATGCGTATGCTTCTTTCCTTTTAAGGTCTGCTTCTAGTAACATTTGCTTTGAATCTCTTTCTAAAAGATCTGCTTCATACATTAATGTTTTAGCAAACTCAGGTGATGCACTATCAAGTGGATCTGATGCACTTTCAGGTGCCACATCTGCAACCTCAGTATTTAAAGGTGGGTTAGTACCTTCTGCAAGTTTTCTGATTTCCTTATTAACATCTTCCAATGGTACTTTTTGACCTGGAGTAGGTGTAAGGTTAACCATACTTACAGCAATTTTAGTAAGTTTTTTACCAAAATGCAATTCATTAAGCATATTAGAACCATCTGTAAATTGTCTTCTTGCTAACACTTCTGAAATGTCGTTGCTTTCTTGTGCTTCTAAACTAGAAACAACATTCATTAAATCATCATGTTTTTGATCTTCTAAAGATCCTGTTTCAACAATCAAACAATTTTCTGGCTCATTAGGTACTTCTCTGAATACCACTACGCAAGGCTTATCGCCTACTGAACCAACATGTTTCATTACATCTGCCATATTATTCTCCTTCTGCAGGAGCCTCCGCTGGTGCTTCTGCTTCACCTTCTGCACCTTCAGCCGCTTCTGCTTGTTTATCAGCGACATATTGTAAGAATACTGTTAGTTTATCAAATACAGCACCTACTTGAGTAAGTTCGTTACCTCTAAAAGCACCTCTTTGTGATGCTAGGTCAACGATCTGTGCAAGTAGTTGTAAGTCTGATAATCCAATACTCTCAGGCGCATCGCTCTCGCCTTCTAAATTGACATCTGCGCCTTCAGGTGCATCTACAACTTCTTCATTAACTTTATTTTCTTCTGACATTAAAATAACTCCTTTTTAAATTATATATGTATTTAACTTTTTTTAAATACTTAATGGATAAAAAATGGTTTATTTTGTGTAGATTACATCTACCCAATCTGTTCTACCATTTAATGGGTTTTTGCTGATATAAGATATATCGTATAACTTAAATCCAGCAGGTTTTAAATACTGTTCTATATCGTAAAAACTTAAATTTCTAGTATATAAGTCATAAAAGTTAAGTTCTGTCAATACAACAGAAGTTTTTTCAAGTGTATCTTCTGCACCTTTTAATATTTTTGCTTCACTACATTGTGTATCTAATTTAAGTATATCTATTTTAGGTATATCCCAATAACCTACAAAGGTATCTAGTTTATGTTGTTTTACTGTGATTTCCTTATTAGCATTTTTCATAAAATCGCCTTCTTTAAGACCTGCTAAATCAGGTTCATTAATAGCAATACTATCTTTACTGTTAGGATTTAATTGATACACACCACTTAACATTGGTTGTATCTCATGATAATAAAACTTTACATTTTCAAAATCTTTATCACCAAATGCAAAATTATGACAACTTACTTCTTCATATTTAAGACTGTTTTTTAATAATACATCATAGAATTCTTTAATAGGTTCAAAACAATGCACAATAGATTCAGGCCATAACTTTTTAAATTTATTTAAAGTTTGCCCTACGTTAGCACCTACATCAAAGATGATAGGCTCTTC
>Ga0163109_10003302_pt1 | contig 12326 bp, 10 predicted proteins | sample CRUFie1St13metaG_FD_108704 | JGI IMG/M metagenome (GOLD analysis project Ga0163109, IMG submission 108704) | Marine microbial communities from the Costa Rica Dome - CRUD Field 142mm St13 metaG | ecosystem: Environmental > Aquatic > Marine > Oceanic > Photic zone | place: Costa Rica: the Eastern... | reverse complement strand
TTTCCAAAAATAGCAAGATCAGGATATATACCTAACTTCATGTGAATTCCACCAGTGTTGACTCTAAAACCACTTGTAATTTCATCAAATATTAAAACACAATTTGAATTTTTAGATATTCTTTTTAATTCCTTTAAATATTTTATAGAGGGTAAAGTTTCCCTGCAAGGTTCTAAAACTATAGCAGCACAATCTTTTGAATTCTTTTTTACAATTTTTTTTAGATCCTCAAAAGAATTAAATTTAAATGGTATCACTGTGCCCCTCAATCCTTTTGGAACTCCTAGAGGTTTTAATCCTTTTAATAGATGTTGATTTAACATTTTTGATGACTTAAGATTTGCTGATAAATACCAGTCATACCATCCGTGATATCCGCAAAATAATATTTTATCTCTGCCTGTATAAGCTCGAGCAAGTCTGATCGCTACTGACATTGTTTCACCACCTGTACGAGCATATCTGACGCTATTTGCCCAAGGGTGTAATTTAATTAATAATTCGGCAAGTTCTATATCTTCTGGTGGGTTTAATGTATTCATAGAACTTGAGTTAATTGCCTTAATAGCAGCCTTGTTAATATCTGGATCACAATAACCTAAAACAGATGTTCCAATTCCAACCATAGTAAAATCATTATATTTTTTATTATCTACGCCCCAAACCTCTATACCTTTTGCTTTCTTATAATAAGTTGGCCATTCTCCTCCGGGTAAATATAAGTCTGGTCTTTTTCCAAATAACTGTGACAAACCTGGAATAATACTTTTGGCATATTTTTGTAATTTCTTTGGTTTGGATTTAATTTTTTTATACATACAAATATTTTTTTTCTGTTTTAGTATATTTTTTATCTATAGTTTTTAAGTCTTTATAATAATAACCCATCCAATTCACTTTTATATAATTTTTATTCACAATATATTTTGGATTTTTTTTAAGAAAATTAATGATTTTTTGAAAACTAAAATATTTATCTTTTTTATACAATCTTTTAAATATATGCCAAATTAAATAGTAATCCTCTTTATAATCTAAAGTAAGTCTATACTTATCAAAATAATTTATTTCCTTTAATGTGTAATTTTTTGTATTAAATAATTTTGGATTATCCCAAATGTACGGAGTAACATGTTCTCTTTCATATCTTTTTTTTGCATTTAAATGTGATTTTTTTAAAACTTTAAAACTAAATATTTCAATATCAAAACCATCTGGAAATGTTGGTGGATGTACATTGCTATAATAATCTATATTTCTAAATTTAGAAAATATATTAATCATTTTATCTATTAATCTATAGTCCATTAATGGACAATCTGATGTTATTCTTACAATATTTTTTGCTTTATAAAATTTTGCACAATCATAGTATCTTTTTATAAGATCCTCTGGATGACCCCTAAAAACAGAAATATTTTTTGATTTACAAAATTCATAAATGACATCATCTTCTAAATTTGTTGATGTCGCAATTACAACTTTGCTAAGTTTATTTGATTTTTTTATTCTCTCCACTAAATGTTCTAGTAAAGGTTTTTTATAGCCTGGCAAAAGAATTTTTCCGAGTAATCTAGAACTTGCTATTCTAGCTTGAATTATGCAAATAAAGTTCATTTTAAATTGGTATGTATCACTTAAATTTGAATTAAAATATATAATTGGTAAATAATTGTTATATTAATTAAAATATAAAATCAAAAAAAAAATGAAAAAAACCTACCTTGCATGGATTTTTACTGGTAATGATTATTTTCAATCGATAGTTCCTCATTTTTTTTTACTTAAAAAACTTTCAAAAAATTTTGACAAAATTTATTTGATAAATCTAGTAAATCTAAAACTTTTCAAAGATACACGCAGTGTCTCTAGTAAATTAGAAATGAGCGAAGAAGATAGAAAATTATATACTTTTGGCGATAATGTTGAAATTTTTAAGCCAAAAAATAAATCAGAATTTTCAGATTTCATAAAAGATAAAAATATTGTAGCAATAAATAACTTTGGAAGATATTTTTCTGAGATACCAGTTCATTTTTTATTAGCAAAACATAAAATTAAACAAGTCCAGGTGTCATCTGTAGGTAACATACAAATCGATCAAATGGAGTATGGAAATATTTTTAAAGCTTTAATTTATTTTATTAATAAAAATATCTCATATAAATTAATAACTTTATTTAGTAATCTTTCATTGATACCAAAAATAGATATTAGATTTACAAGTCTTAAACGATTAGTAAATAATCCCAGTCGAGTCAGAAGGTTGGTAGAAATTTTCAATATTCCATATATAAAAAAATATGTATTAATTAATAGTCGATCTTATGATATGGCAATGGAAAGTAAGAGTTCCCTGTCAGAAGAAAAAATTGTTTTTTTAGACTTTATGGTTAATAACGGAGAAAATAAAGCAATTAGAGGTGATTTGCCAAAAGATGATTATGATAGTCACTATAAAAATTTAAATAGAATTTTAAAAAAAATTGAATTTGTTCTGGAAAAAAAATTAATTGTTTGTTTGCATCCAAGAGACAATTTTTCAGAAAAAAAAAATATATTTAAAGATTTTGAAGTTATTCAATTCAAAACAAGAGAAAAAATATTACAATCGTTTTGTGTTGTTTTTTTTGACTCAAGTGCAATAGTGGATGCAATTATTTTAAAGAAAAGAATTATTACTCTTTATTCGGATTATCTAGGCAAATCAAATAAAGATGGTAGTGATAGATATAAAAACGAAGTTGGAATTTTACAATTTAATATAAAAGAAGAGTCAAAAATTAATGATAAAAAATCTTTTGTAAATTTATTAAATGAGAATTTGAAGAATTATGATGAATATATAAAAAAAAATATCAAACCTGATACGGATGAATTAGGATATAATAAAGTGATAAGAATATTAAAAGAAAAATATTCTATTTCTTGAATAACGATTTGTTTGATTTCGAATTATAAATCACTCTCTTGCTTCTAGAGTAAACCAAGTCTTTGACAGGAGTATAAAATCTATCGCCTTCTTTGATTTGATTAAAAATATTCTTGTTTTTAGAATTGATTATTTTTTTTATAATAAGACAGTTATCATCTGTTGTAGCGACTACTAGCCAGTCTGTTCCCTTTCGAATTACAATACCACTAGAAAATGGATGACCTTTAATTTCTCCACCATGTAAATGTACATCTTTTAATCTTACCTTTGTTTTTCCTACGTATGTAGTGGCTCCCTGGTAAGGTTCGTCAAAAGCATTAATAAAATTATATATCTCATTGGAGGAATTGAACCAATCAATCCAACCATTTATTTTAGTATCAAGCCTAGGATTATACCTTCGTAAGTTTTTGGTTTGGTATTGCAATTTGTATTTTTTTTTTGACTTAATTTCACTAATCAAATTTTTGTAGAAGTTTAAAAAATGAAGATTATTCTCTATTTCAAAATCCAAAGGCGTCTTACAATTTTTTGAAAAAACAAACTCATGAGTTTTTAAAATTGGACCACTGTCTACTCCAGCATCTACTAAGTGAGCTAAACAGTTTCCAAGTCTATCGTTTCTCATCACTCTCCATGAGAAGCTGGCACTTCCTGAGTCGATAGGTAACCTTGTGCTATGAAAATTGATAATATTATTCTTAAAAATATTTGAGATCAATTTTTTACTAAAAATCCATCTAGGTCCAAAACTTGCAAACAACGTTTCGTTAATATTGAAACTTTTTTTAGTATAATTTTCAAAAGACTTATCTAATTTATTAAATAATTTCGTTTTAATATCTTTCGTCTTTAATTTAAAAGACGGTGATGTAATTAAATAAGTATTTAGATTAAAATCATCATTAATTTTTTTCACATCCTCCAAAGATGCTAAAGAACCAATAATAACTATATTCTTTAAACTGTTATAATAAAATTTATTATTTTTAATCATAACTATTATTTTTTTTGAAGAATATAATCTCCAATAAATAAAAAATCTATTTTGTATTTAAGAAAACACTCTATAGCATCCTCAGGTGAATTCACTATTGGTTGTCCTTTAATATTAAACGATGTATTGAGTAAAACTGGATTATCTGTTTTCTCATACATTTTTTTTAATAGATCGTAAAATTTTTTATTAGAGTTTTTTGTTACAGTTTGGACTCTACATGTATTATCAACATGAACTGTAGCAGAAATATGACTTTTCATTTTTGGCTTAACATCAAATGCAATTAACATATATTCACTTTTTTGGTTTATATTAAAATATTTGTTAGCAAATTCTTTGAGTATAGCTGGAGCAAATGGTCTAAAATGTTCTCTAAATTTAACGTTTTTATTAATATGATCTTTTATTCGACCTGGATTAGGAGATGCCAAAATACTCCTATTTCCTAAAGCTCTTGGTCCAAATTCAGCAGCGCCCTGAAACCATCCTATTATTTTTTTTTTAATCAAAACATCGCTTGCAAAATCATAAAAATTTTTTTGATTTACTATCCTGATTTTATTTTTGTATTTATCTATGTCTCTTTTAATTTCAGTGTTTGAATATCTTGAACCTAAATAACAATTGGTTTTAAAAATTAATTTTTTATTTGGTTGTGTCTCTAAAGAGCAATTTATAGCAGCTCCTATAGCAAGACCCGCGTCTCCACTTGCTGGCTGAACAAAAATTTCATCAAATATCTTCGATTTTGCAATTTTTCCATTCATCGAGCAATTTAAAGCGACTCCCCCAGCTAGACATAATTTGGATATTTTGTATTTTTTTTTGAGATATTTAAGTTGGTGCAAAACAATTTCTTCTAACCTAAGTTGAATAGCTGCAGCAATATTCTTGTGGTGCTGTGTTAATTTGTTCGCGTATTTTCGCCGTTTTCCAAAAGTTTTGATAAATTTTTCACTTAACCAAGTATCTCTTTCTTTATGGTAAGTAATCCAGTCTGTATTAATATTGATTTCTAAATGTTTTTTATAACTGATAATGTCTCTAAATATTTGTATGTAGGTTTTTTTGCTTTTTGGTATTTTACTACTAGGATCTCCATAAGATGCTAGTCCCATTATAATTCCCTCATCACAAGTATGTCTCCAGCCTAAATATGATGTTATTGCTGCATATAACAATCCAAGAGAATGCGGAAAAATATTTTTATCATGAATAATTTTTATTTTATTTTTATATCCAATTGAAAAATAACCTGTTTCACCCTCACCAACACCATCATAAGACACCACCAAAGCCTTATTAAAACTACTCGGATAATAGCAGCTAGATAAATGGTTTAAGTGATGTTTATAATATTTAATTTTATTTCTAAATTTTAAATTTTTTCTTATCAGATGCTCTATATCATAAAAATTTTTAATATTTTCCATTTCTTTTATCATCATCTTTAATCTGTAATCATGCTTAAGTGCCCCCTCTAACCAAAATTTTCTTATTTGTCTTTTTGGATCAGTCGAGACTGCAATATAATCAATTTCATTAATTTTTAGTTTCGATACTTTCAAACATTCATTAACAGCATTAACTGGAAATGCTTTAGTATGTTTTTTTTTGTTGAATCTCTCTTCCTCAAAAGCACAAATTAATTCTCCATTTATTAATAAAGCGGCTGAGGTGTCGTGACTAGCAATGTTTATTCCCAAAATTCTCATAAATTTTTACTGTTAATTCTTAATCTTAAGCATTTAACATACAAGTCCAAAACCATAAAGCGTGTATTTTCCAGAAGGATCTCTTATACTTTCAATCTTTACTACTCTCATGTTACAAGAAACAAAAAGATTATATAAAGACTTTTCGCTAAAAACATGATGATGCCCTAATGCGAATTCTTCTCTATTTTTTCCCTCTTTTTTGTCATAAATCGCATTTACATCAGGAACTTCAATATAAATTATACCTTTTTTTTTTAAAAACTTTATTGCTTTTTTTAAGAAAAGTTTGGGCTTTTCTACATGCTCTAAAACTTTATTAAAAGTAATTAAATGATATTTTGTTAAATCTTTTGATGAAATTTTTAAAAAGTTTGCACTTATAGCTTTAATTTTTCTATTACTCTTTTTTAATATAAATTTCACACAATCTTTATTTGGCTCAATGGACGTCAATTTAAATTTATTGTTATGTATTGATATTGGAAATATACCTGTGCCTGATCCAATATCTAAAATTTGAATTTTTTTGGCAATAATTTGTTTAGCTAAAAACTTTTTAATCCTAATTATCCTTTGTTTATTATCCGATTTTTTTTTTGGTAAAGCTCTTATACGATTAAACGTTTGATTTAAGAACTTTGGATTCCCATAAGTGCTTTTAAAATATAAATCTGAATATAAATTCTCAAAAAAACTTTTTTTATGTTTTGCAATTAAGTGACCACAAATCTTACACTTATAATAAAACCTAAGATAGCCTTTGTCTGAAAATCCAAAATCTATCTCACTTTTTGGTTTTTTTTTATAAGTTAAATATTTATAAATATTTTTTTTATTGCAACCAATCGATGGTTTAATAAATAAACTTTTCATTAAGATTTGTACCTATCTAACCAAATTAATAATTCCAAGCACTCATCATTTAAATATTTTTTAAATTCTAATAGTTTATTTTTTTGTACTAAAGTAACAAATAATCTTTGATTGTTTTTATTTTTAATGAGAGCACATTTAAGACCAAATTTTTTCAATCTTCCATTAATTGAGGGTGTTGAATAAAAACCCCAATTTTTTTTTGTCACATCATATTCAATTTTATTTTTTCCAACAAAGGTCACTTGTTCATCGTTTTTTAAATTAATTTCTGCACAATCTTTAATTTGAATATTCTTTTTTTTTCCAACGAAAAATTTCCTATTTTTTCTTTTTATTTTCATTTTTTTAAAAGATAAAATTTTCTATTATCCATTTTTTTTTATGATATTTCCAAATATTTCTATTTCTAAAATTTTCACAAATTTCAAAAAATTTTTTTTCATTAATATTTATATAATTACAAAAATCTTTTATTTCTTTAGTCGGTTCAAAAATATTTTTTCTCACAACTTCAATTGCTTTCAATCTTGAAATTCTACCATTTCTAATTTCTAAAGAGAGATTATCAAAAATTCGAGTAAAACCAAATTTATACCATTTCATCCAGTGATGAATTGTTATAATAAAGTTATCATCTATGTCTGCAAAATTATAGAGGCCAACTTTTGGTTTATCTAAATACTTAAAATTATATTTTTTTACGATGTTAAAAATTTTTATAGGGTCCCATTTAAAGAAATAACCTAAAAATAACTCCTCTACATCTTTTACTCTTTTTGGTACTTTGTAAATATTCAGATCTCTAAAACTAATTTTTTTATTTACAAATTCTTTTAAAGATAGACTCGGGTATACGCCGTATTTTTCCCTCCATTTATAATCGAGTTTTTTTCCTTTCAATTTTTTATTTTTTCCACCATACTCAAAAGCTGAATTTTCTCCCCATAAAATTAAAGGAATTTTAAACTTTTTGGCAATATTAATTGGTATCGAGTGCAAAGCCATGTGCATTGGTATTGCTGGTGTTCCAAATTTAACAAAGGTTCGATAACAAAAGTATCTTTCTACATCGGGATTTATTGTTACATCATAATGATCAACACCAAGATTAATCAAATTTTCTAAATTTTGAGCACCAATTTTTGACCGCACTGGCGTTTTCCAAGTTACACATAAAGGTTTAAGATTATGTTTTAATGCAGTTAAAACTTGCCAAGTACTATCTTTACCACCGCTAACAGGTATCAAACAATCATAATCACGCTTTTTATTCTTAATTCTTTTTACAATTTTAAAAAATTCTAATTCCCTTGCTTTCCAATCAATAACTTTTTTTTTTTCTTTCGCACTTAAGCAGGCGCTGCAAATATTATTTTTATCAATATTAATATTGGGTCTTGTGTTTGGTAATACACACAATTTACACCATCTTAATTTTGATTTACTTAACATTATTTTTCTCTAAAAAAATTTTTGTATTTATAAATGAAAATAAAAATTTACTTAAATGATTTGGAATAAAATCTTGTAAAAATAATTTTTCTATTTCATTTTTTTTAATAATCTTAAAAATATCTGAGGTACTATTTAAAAGAATGTCTTTTACTTTTTTATTTTTTAAATCAATAATAGAATTAATAGAAACGTTAAATCCTCTTTTTTGTCTATCTAATCTTACATTCTCATTTAAAATATTCTTTAATGAGCTTCTAAGTATATTTTTTGCATAACCATCTTTAATCAAATGTTTAGAAGGAATAGTATATGCAAATTCTACTAATTTTCTGTCAAGAAAAGGAGCTCTATTTTCGATAGAATAAAACATTCCATTCAAATCACTTTCACATAAAATAATTGGAGTGGCTTCTGTTCTCAACTCGTTTAACATTCTATTTCTCAAAAGATCATCTGTGTATTTTTTTTCTGTGAAAATTTCTTTTGATTGTTTATAGAAAAAATTCTTTATTTCTTCATTTCCATCATAAATATGATCTCTGAAATGTTTATTCTTATTATAGAGATAAGGATCTTTCAAAACTGGGTTTCGAATATATTGATAGATATATTTTTTCCAATCATCTAATGCTTTTTGATATTCTTTATCTTCTGAAATCGTAAATAAATGAAGCAAAAAATGATCATAATAGCCTGTAAAAAGCTCATCTGCAGAAGTGCCAGAAAAACTAACCTTGTAACCATGTTCGTGAATTTTTTGCATTAAAAAAGATTGAACAAATGAAGTCAAGGTAGATATAGGTTTTTCATGATAATCAATTAATTTTTCTAATTTTTCTAAGTTTAATAAACTATCTTTAAAATTTACTCTAAACGGCTCATGTTTACAGCCAAGGTCATTTACGGTCTTATTAATATTTTTTTCTTCATTGTACCTCTCATCTTCATCGATGATTGAAAAAGTTTTAATATTACAATTAAACTTTTTAACAGCTATTGACGCAAGCGAAGAAGAGTCTATGCCTCCACTCAAAGTAAAAGCTAAAGGAACATCTGATCTTATTTGTTTACGAACACTTTCAATAAGTAGTTTGCTGGTCTCCTCTATAGACTCTTGCTCTGATAAAGAAATACTAGGGTTAAATTTAGGTTCCCAATAACTTTTGATTTTAATGTAATCATCTTTGATTATTAAGTACTCAGCTGCATTAAGTTCATATACCTTTTCAAAGAAGGTTCCTTTTTTTTTATATAAAGATTTATAGCCCAGTAATAAATTTCTATATATTTTATCCTCATTTAAATTTAAATTTTCACCAGATAAACATTTTAAAAATTTTATTTCTGAGGAAAAATACATTCCAAAATTTGATTTCATCAAATATAAGGGTTTTTCACCAAACCGATCTCTTGACATAAAAACAATATTTTTTTTTGAATCCCAAATAACAAAGCTCCACATTCCATCAAAATACTTAAGACAATCAGTTCCATAATATTTGTAATACATTAAGAGCACTTCAGTGTCAGAGTTGGTTTTAAATTTTGCCCCTTTTTTTATTAGCTCTTCTTTAAGTTCTATATAATTATAAATTTCACCATTAAAAATAATTGTAAAATCATCAATTTTAAAGGGCTGGTTGGCTCTTTCATCTAAATCTATGATGCTCAATCTAGAATGTAATAAATATAAATGTTTTTTATCTTTTGTTTTTAAAATGTCGAAACTTTGGTTGTCTGGTCCTCTATTTTTCATTATTTCAAGAGTTTTTTTTATTGTCTCTATAGAGTGTCCTTTTGATCCCCAATACCCTGCAATTCCACACATAATAAAATATTTAAATTAGTTCGTTTTTTTTGTAATTTTTTTTTGATCTTTTATTCAATAAAAATTTCAATTGTTTTGGCTCATACCCCTTACCAGGCCTTAATATTGATAAATCTGTTTTTAAAAAATATTTATTTTTTAATATTGGTTTCTTAGCATATATTGATCGTCTTGAAGTTTGTAAATTTTTTTTTTCTCCACGAGAAATTTTTTTTTCATATTTTCCCATCATAAGGTTGTATTCTTCAATTTTCTCTACTAATTTTTTCATTTCTTCAGGATCTGCTGATAACTGGTGATCTCTAAAACTTGAAAAATTTTTATCTAAAGTAAAATGTTTCTCTATAATTTCTGCTCCCATTATCGAAGCGATTAAAGCTGAGTCTATTCCAACCGTGTGATCAGAATAACCAATTTTAAGATTGAATTTATCTTTTAACAATTTAATAGAATTTAAATTTGCTTCTTCTTTTTTTACCGGATAATCAGAAACACAATGAAGTAATGAGAGTTTTTTCAATGGAAATTTTTTTATCTTTATAAATTTTACTAACCTTTTAATTTCCAGAAGATTTAAAAATCCCGTTGATATTATAGTAGGTTTTCTGAAACTTAACACTTTGTCAATTAATTGATAAAAATTATTATCACCAGATGAAATTTTAAAAAAATCTACTAGTGGCCCTAAAAAATCTGCACTTTTTAGATCTAATGGTGTTGAAATGAATTTCAACTTTTTTTTTTTTGTAATTTTGTAAAGTTTTTTGAATTCATTTTTACTGAGCTGAAATTTTTTATATCTTTTATATCTTTCTAGATTATCAGTATTTATAAAATCCTCTGTCACAAATGTTTGAAATTTAACAGCATCAACACCCGCATCTGCAGCTTTTAGAATCAATTTTTTTGCAAGCCTAAATGACCCTTCATGATTATTTCCTATTTCTGCAATTATGAATGGTCTTTTTTTAATTTTTAAAGAAGTCATGCTGCTTATAATATAATTAAAACATTATTTATGAAAATGATAAATATTAGTTCTATCTGTTATTTTAAATCCAAGTTTTTTATAAAGTTTTTTTGCCGGAAGATTGTCATATTGTGTTCCAGCAACTATCAAATTAAATTTCTCAGAAAATTTATTTATTGCGAAGTTAATTAAAGACTCGCTAACGCCTTTTCTCTGATATTTTTTTTTTGTAGCAATTAGATCAATGTGAATATTATTATTATTTGAAATTAGTAATAAAAATCCTTTAACTATTTTTTCTTTAAATGCTATAATTAAATAATCACCTCTTTTATTTTTAAAATAATTTTCTACCCACAGAGCTCTGAAATTCTTGCGAAAGTTTGCAGGTAATTTTTTATCTTTTACAAATCTAGAATTAGAGGTTTTTTCCTTAGCAATATTTATAATTTGTTTTTTAAATTCTTTTTTTACAAGTTTGCAATTATGTGAAATGACTTTACTTGAATATTTTCTTTTAATATTTTTACTAAAAACTACATGTTTTGAAATTAGAGTTGGTTTTATTTCATAATTATATTTTTTTAAAAGATTTATTTTTGTTTTAATTGTTAAAAAAAAAGGTTTTTTCAATTTTTTAATATCAACCAAATCTGTTGCGGTGAAACTCTTAATTTTAGTGTTTCTAGATATAAAATTATCAATATTAATTTTTTTCACAAAAATTTTTATTCATTTTTTTTTGTCAATTTTATGGAAGTTTAATGAATGTTTAAGGTTTTTATTATAAATAATCATATTTGTTAAGACTTAACTTTAAATCATTCATCAATTTTAAATTATCATCTCTATAATATTTTTTAATTACTTCTGAATTTTTTCTTAGATATTCTAACTTATCAATAAAAATTTTTTTTTTATTATAGAGATCTACATTGTCATCTATTTTTTGAGCTTTTTTAAAAATGGCTTTTTTAAAAATGGCTTTTTTAATATGCAAATAAAAATTAAACAATTTTTGATCAAATTTTTCAAATAAATTTCGAGGAGATGATAAATTTTTTAATAGTTTATTAAATATTACTGAAAGTTTAGAATTTATTAAAGGGTGTTCTTCTAAAACCATTTTTGAAGAATTTTCAATTTTTCCTTTAAGTAGGTTTTTTGTTTTATTTTGATCGATTCCTAAATACTCAGAAATAAGTATGGGAAATTCGTTGTTATATTCTTCGTATAAAAAAAATTTAAGCCTTTTTTTACTGTTAAAAGTAATATTAAAATTTTTATTCAATTCCCAATATTTATAACTATTAAGTAAATTTCTGATTTTAATGTTATCTATTTTATTAAGTTTAATACTATTAATTATATCCTCAGCATTATATTTCATAGATCTATTAAGCTCAGGAGAGGTTGCCGAATAAAATGAGGGAATTATTGTTGCTTGATTTCTTATAGTACAAAAAAATTCTAAATTTATATTTAATTTTTCAAAAAGTTTATCAAGTCTTTTAAATGTTCTGTAAACATTATTATTCTTATCT
>Ga0163109_10003298_pt1 | contig 12332 bp, 13 predicted proteins | sample CRUFie1St13metaG_FD_108704 | JGI IMG/M metagenome (GOLD analysis project Ga0163109, IMG submission 108704) | Marine microbial communities from the Costa Rica Dome - CRUD Field 142mm St13 metaG | ecosystem: Environmental > Aquatic > Marine > Oceanic > Photic zone | place: Costa Rica: the Eastern... | reverse complement strand
CCGTGAGCAGCCGCATCCGCGTGCTGGAGGAGCAACTCGGCACGCCGCTGTTTACTCGGGGGCGTTCAGGTGCGCGACTGACGCCGTCCGGGGAGCGGTTTCAGGCCCATGCCCACGAGCTGTACAACGCCTGGGCCCGGGCCATGCGCGATGTCAGCGAAGCCGAGGGTTTCGAGGCGAGCCTGCACGTCAGCGCCCAGCTGAGCCTGCTGGATACCCTGATTTTCGATCTGATCGAGGCCTACGATCGTCGCACGCCCCGGATCTCGCTCAAGCTCGAGGTCGACTATTCGACCCAGATCATGCGGGATCTTTCCGCCGGGGAAATCGATATCGGGATTCTGTTCTCACCGGCCTGGTCGCCCGACCTCTATATCGAACCGCTGTCGTCGATGAGCTTCCGCATGGTGTCGACCGAGACCAGCGTGCTCGAGGACGTACGCAAGGAAAGCTATATCTACGCGTCTTACTCGCCGCTGTTTGAGCGCTTCCACCGCGATCTGCACCCGGAACTGACCCGCGGTGCGCTGACGGTGGGCTACGAGGGCCTTTCGATCGAATTGCTGCGACGGCGGGGCGGGTCCGCCTATCTGCCTGAATCGCAGATTGCCGGTCTGCAGCGACAGCTTCCGGGGCTGATGGCGGTGGAGGATGCGCCGCTGATCCAGCAGCCGCTATATCTCGCCGCCCATGTCCGGCGGCGGCACCGGCCGTTGGTTGCGGGTGGTCTCAAGACCATCCGCGATCTGGCAGGCCGTGATCCGGGTGGGTCGACCCTAGCTGCCGGCAGCGCGCCCTGACCGGGCAGACCTTGCCCGGGATCAGTGGCCGCGCACCACGCAGAAGGTGATGACGTCTTCGAGCGCTTCCCGGATATCCTGCGCCCCGTCCGATAGCGGCGGCAGGCTCGCCAGCGCCGCCGTTGCCCGCGCGCCGTAGCGCTCGGCGGCGGCAACCGTGCCGGCAATCGCGTCGTGCCGGGCGATCAGGGCCTTTGCCCGGTCGAGATCCCCGTCGTTCTGATCCAGCCGCTCGATTGTGCGGCGCCAGAAATCCTGCTCGTCGGCATCGCCTTGTTCATAGGCCAGCAGGACGGGCAGGGTGACCTTGCCTTCGGCGAAATCATCGCCGACCGACTTGCCCAGCTTCTCCTGATCCGCGCTGTAGTCGAGCGCATCGTCGATCAGCTGGAAGGCCATGCCGAGATTGTGGCCGTAGGTGCGTAGGGCCTCGATTTCAACCTCGGGCCCGCGGGCGGCTTCCGCCCCCACTTGACAGGCCGCAGCGAACAGCGCGGCGGTCTTGGCCTCGATCACGTCGAGATAGTCCTGGTGGTTGGTGCCCAGATCATTGGCGATGGTCAGCTGCGCGACCTCGCCAGAGGCGATCACGGCGGAGGCGTCAGCCAACGTCTTCAGCGTTGCGAGGTTGCGGTCGGCGACCATCAGCTGAAAGGCGCGGGAATAGAGGAAATCGCCGACCAGCACCGATGCCTTGTTGCCCCAGACCGCGTTCGCCGATGCCGCGCCCCGGCGCAGCGAGCTGTCGTCGACCACGTCGTCGTGGAGCAGGGTGGCGGTATGGATGAACTCGACCGACGCGGCGAGGTTGATGGCTTCATCGCCTTGGGTCAGCCCGCACAGCCGCGCCGAGGCCAGCGTCAGCAGCGGCCGCAACCGCTTGCCGCCCGACGCGATCAGATAGCCCGCCAGCTGGGGGATCAGCGCGACGTCCGACTGCATGTTCGCAATGATGGTCTGGTTGACGCGATCCATGTCGCTTTCGACCAGCGCAGTCAGGCGCTCCACAGCACCGGACACGTCCCGGCTGCGAACGCTCTTGGTCACGTCGAGGGTGTCAAAGTCCTGAACCCGTGAAACCTGCGCCGTCACTGAACTCTCCAATCTCACGCCTGCGCCACCAGTGGTCGCTTTTGCGGACTGTGTAGACTAGGGTTAGGCAAAGGGAAAGCGGCGCCGGGCGCACACGTCCGTTGCTGTCCCTGATCAGGAGAGAGCGAAATGTGGGTTGCCCTGCAGTCCGACAACCCGGTGGAAATCAGTTTTGCCCAGCACTGCCTGAACGAGGCCGGGCTCTGGAACGCCGTGCTCGATGACGCCAGCCAGGCCTTTTCCGGCATCGCGGGGGTGCAGGGACGGCGGCTGATCGTCAACGAGGCCGACGCGGAAGAAGCGTCGCGGGTGCTGCTTGAGGCCGGGGTTGCCTGCCGCTCGCCCGAAGACCGGGGCGTCGAGCCGCTGTTCTGATCCCGCCGCCGCCGACTGCCCTTCGTTCGCACGGGCAGGCGCAATGTGTCGCGGCTGAGGCGTTTGACAGTGGTTGTGGTCGTGGCAATTAAAAGCCTATGACCGAACCCATCCTGTTCCGAGAAATTCTGCAGAGCCATCAGGCGCTGTCGCCGCGAGGCTGGGCCATCGTGTTTGGCGCGCTGGGCCTGTTCTTCGCGTCCTTCGGGCTGGCTATGTTCGTCAGCGGCGCTTGGCCGGTGATCGGGTTTCTCGGCCTCGAAATCGGTGGCCTTTACCTCGGCTATCGGGTGGTGGTTAGCCGCGCGCGGCGCCGTGAAGAGGTGATCCTGACCCCGAGCACGCTCAGCCTGCAGCTGCGTGATCAGCGCGGACGCCTGTTCCGGCAGAGCTTCCCGGCGCAGGGGTGCCGGGTGTCGATCAACACGCCAACGACCTGGGACGATCCGGTGGTGCTGCACGCAGAGAACCGCCGCATTCCCTTCGGGGGTGATCTCAACCCCGACCAGCGCAAGGACGTGGCCGACCGGCTGTTTCAGGCGCTCAAGCAGGCGCGGCAGCAGGCCGCGGCCTAGCCTAGCCTAGTCGGCCAGACCCAGAACGTCATTCATGGTGTAGAGACCCGGCTCCCGGCCAGCCAGCCACGCAGCCGCCTGCACCGCGCCGGCGGCAAAAATGCCCCGGTCTGCCGCCCGATGCCCGATCTCGATCCGCTCATCAGTACCGGCAAACACGACCTGATGGTCGCCCGGCACGGTGCCGCCCCGCAGCGTGGCAAAGCCGATTTCGCCGCTGGGTCGGGCGCCGGTCTGGCCCTCGCGGCTCAGGCGTTTGACCACATCGAAGTCCACGCCCCGGCCCTTGGCGGCTGCCTTGCCCAGCACCAGCGCGGTGCCGGAGGGGGCATCGACCTTCTGCCGGTGGTGCATTTCGAGGATGTCGATATCGAAGTCTGTGGGCAGGGCCGCCGCCGCGCGCTCGACCAGATTGAGTAGCAGGTTGACCCCGAGCGAGTAGTTCGCGGCCCAGATCATCGGCACGGCGGTCGCAAAGCCGAGGATCACGCCTTCCTGATTGGCGTCGTGCCCGGTGGTACCCAGCACCACGGCTGCGCCCTGCTCCCGCGCGGCCTGCATGTTCAGCAAGGTCGCGTCCGGCAGGGTGAAATCGATGATGACGTCGGCCCCGGCGAAGGCCTGCGCCCGGTCGGCGGTGATGGTCACGCCCAGGTCACCCACACCGGCGAGTGCGCCTGCATCGGCGCCCAGCTGCGCAAAGCCGTCGTGTTCGAGCGCGCCGGACAGGCGCATATCCCCGCCCCGATGGGTGACGGTGTCGATCAGCATCCGCCCCATGCGGCCGGCGGCACCTGCGATAGCGATATTCAGCGTCATGGTGTTTCCCTTGACCAAAGTCGGCGTCGAGGCAGTTAGACAGGCATGGCCAAAATGCGCAAGAAATCCGACCTGCCGCAAAAGACCTGCGCCCGCTGTGGGCTGCCTTTTGTGTGGCGAAAGAAGTGGGCCCGGGTCTGGGACGAAGTCCGCTACTGCTCGGACCGTTGCCGCAATGATCGGGGTCTGCGCAAGGAGTAGCGCAACGCCCCGCGAAAGCCTTGCGGCCTCGTCTGAACGCGCCCTATTCCGCCAGCTCATCCATTACTTCGTCCGAGATATCGGCGTTGTAGAACACCGCCTGCACATCGTCGTGGTCTTCCAGCGTGTCGATCAGCTTGAGCATGGTCGAGGCCTTGTCCGCGTCCAGTTCCACCGAGATGTTCGGTTTCCAGCCGATTTTGGCTTCTTCCGGCGCGCCGAGGGCTTCTTCCATGGCTTCACGCACGCTCAGGAAGTCTTCGGTCGCGGTCAGGATTTCGTGGCCGTCGTCGCTGCTTTCGACGTCTTCTGCACCCGCTTCGATCGCTGCCTCCATCACCGTATCGGCGTCGGCCGCATCGGCGGGGTAGGAAATCAGGCCGCCGCGGGTGAAGTTAAACGAGACCGAGCCGGTTTCGCCGAGGTTGCCGCCGAACTTGTTAAAGTAGGAGCGGACATCGGCTGCGGTCCGGTTCTTGTTGTCGGTCAGGGCTTCCACGATCACCGCCACGCCCGCCGGGCCATAGCCCTCGTAGCGCATTTCCACGAAGTCCGCGCCGTCTCCGCCACCGATGGCGGACTGGATCGCCCGCTTGATCCGGTCGTTGGGCATGTTGACCGCGCGTGCTGCCGAAATCGCGCCGCGCAGACGCGGGTTCTTTTCCGGGTCAGGCTCGCCACTGGATTTGACCGCGACCGTGATTTCCCTGCCGACCTTGGTGAAAACCTTGGCGCGCTTGGCGTCCTGCGCACCTTTGCGGTGCATGATGTTCTTGAATTTACTGTGGCCTGCCATGGGTCCGAACTCTTCGTAACGAGGGGGGTATGTCTGGCCCCTGTCTTAGCCCTGGCACCTGCGCAGGGCAATCGGCGCGGGCGTATAGGAGCCTGTCTCCGGGCACAAAAAAGGGCCGCTGCCCGGTGCGCGCGGCCCTGATCGACGTCATCGCTGAGCCGCTTAGTCGCTGGATTTGGTGCCGACGGTGAAGGTTGTCGGGTTCTTGGCCGCGGCTGCTGCTTCGGATTCAAGCTGGGCTTCGCGGAACTTCTTGGTTTCTGCCGCGATCAGCGCATTGATGTCCGAGGGCGCACAACCCAGCTCGACCAGCCGCTCGTTGAAGGCTTCTGCGCCCTGGATCAGCTGCTCCTTGGCCTTGCGCTCTTCGAAGCCCATATCCGGCAGCCGGACGAGGCCAAAGATGGCCGCCACACCGCTGATCACGAGGCTCTCGCCAAACCGCTGACCCCGGACATCGTCGACATAGGCGATGGCCTTGGCGGCCTTGCCCTGCTCGATCACGAGGCCGTCACAGTTCATCGCCATCTCGGTCGGGGTGAGGATGTAGGTGCCGTTTCGCTGCCAGCCATAGGTCGGTTCTGCAAACTGTCCCCCGATCGTCGGTGAGCCGCAGCCGACCAGCGCCAGACCCAGTCCGAGCGCAGCAATGCCAGAAAATACGGTTTTCAATTGATTTACCCCTCGCCGGCATTTGCGCCGTTTTGTGAATCCGGTGTCCGATAAAATTCATCGAACCGCAAGCCCTAGTCGCATACAAGGACCTCAGGCGGCGTCAGCGTTACCCGCTGACCACGGCTGCCCGGGCTTGCATCTGAGGGCTTGCACCTCACGTGCAGCCGGACTAACCCGTGGGTTGGGCGCGGAACAACACCAGCAAGACGGCAACGAGGGACGACAGCATGGCTTCAGGTTCGGTCAAGACCGCAATCCTTCCGGTGGGTGGGCTGGGTTCCCGGTTCCTTCCGGCGACCAAAGCCATGCCAAAGGAAATGCTGACCGTGGTGGACAAGCCGCTGGTGCAGTACGCCGTCGACGAAGCCCGGGCCGCCGGCATCGAGAATTTCATCTTCGTCACCGGGCGCGGCAAAGCGGCCATCGAGGATCACTTCGACCACTCGTTCGAGCTGGAGCACACCCTCGCCGATCGCGGCAAGAACAGCACGGTCGAGAACATGCGCTCGATCATGCCCGAGCCGGGGCAGATCGCCTATGTCCGCCAGCAGGATCCGCTGGGTCTGGGACATGCCATCTGGTGCGCCCGCCACATGCTCCGCGATGAGGCCTTCGCCGTGCTGCTGCCCGACATCATCATCGACCCCGTGGTCGGGGGCGACGGCTGCCTGAAGCAGCTGGTCGACGCCCACGATGACTTCGGCGGGATCGTGCTGGCGGTCGAGGAAGTGCCGCGCGAGCGGGTGTCCTCCTACGGCATCATCGACCCCGGCAAGACCAAGGGGAACCGGCTGGAAATCCGCGGCATGGTGGAAAAGCCGTCGGCCGACGAAGCGCCGTCCAACCTGTGCATTACCGGGCGCTATATCCTGTCCACGGAGATCTTCGATTTTCTCGACAAGGGCGTGCGCGGCGCAGGTGGTGAAATCCAGCTGACCGATGCCATCGCCGACAACCTCGGCAAGATGCCGATCCACGGGGTGCGCTTTTCCGGCCGCCGCTTTGATTGCGGTTCGAAAGAAGGCTTCGTCGCCGCCAATCTGCACTTCGGGCTCAAGCACCCGGAAATCGCCGAAAAGGTCAAGCGGACCGCGACCGAGATCATGCAGCAGCAGGGCTGATTTACCAGCGCACCGGCCCTGAAACCCTCAGGCGGCTGTCGGCTCGGGCAGGGCCGCTGACAGCCGGCCACCCAGCCGCACCGGCTCTGCGCGCACGGCCAGCCGGGTCGCATCATCGCTTTCTACGAACAGCGCGCAGAAGGTCGCCTCACCCTCTGCCGGGCCGAATTTGGAGCGCTCGCCCACCTGCGTAAAGCGCTGGATCGAGCTTTCCTTGGTCATGCCAATCACTGAATCATAGTCGCCGGTCATGCCGATATCGGTCTGGAAGGCCGTGCCACCGGGCAGGATCTGCACGTCGGCCGTCGGGACGTGGGTGTGGGTGCCCTCCACGGCTGTAACCCGGCCATCGAGGTAGTGGCCCAGCGCCATTTTCTCCGACGTGGCTTCGGCGTGGCTGTCGACGAACACCGCCGCGAGCGGCTCTTCAGCCCAGCCGGCGAGCACCTCATCGATGCCGAGGAAGGGGTTATCCGCGTCGGGGTTCATGAACAGGCGCCCGATGGTCTGCGCCACGCCGACCCGCAACCCATTGCGCGCCGTGAAAACGCCGTGTCCGCGCCCGGGCGTGCCGGCGGGGTAGTTGAGCGGCCGCAGGATCCGGTGATCGCTCTCCATCATCGGGATGATCTCTTTGCGGTCGAAGCTGTGGTTGCCCAGAATGATACAGTCCACCCCGGCCCCGAGCAGTGCGGTGGCGTGCTCAGGCGAGAGGCCGAAGCCGTGGGTGGCGTTCTCACCGTTGGCGATGACGAAATCGAGGCTCAAACGGTCAATCAGCCCCGGAAGGTGCTCGAAGACTGCGGTGCGGCCGGTGCGGCCGACAATGTCGCCGATGATCAGTGTTCTCATAGCCTGCGCTTAATCGTTCTGACCCGGTCCGTAAACCGCTGTTGGCGTGATCACGCCGTGGAGGCGTTCGTCGGTGGCTTCGATCGGCAGGGGCTCGGGCCAGTGCTGCTCGTCGTAGGCGAGGCCAACGGCGATCACCGCCTGACCGCGTTCACGGAACTGGGCGAGGCTGCGGTCGTAGAACCCCCCGCCGTAGCCCAGCCGATAGCAGCGGCTGTCGAATCCGACCAGCGGCAGCAGCATCAGAATGCGCTCGTCGGCAAGGGTCGGGGCGTCGACGGCGGGTTCACGGGTCTTGAACCGGCCTTCGTCGAGGGGCTGCCCCGGGGACCACAGCCGGAAGTCCAGCGGCCCGGGTGTCTGCGGGGTGCGGGGCAGGGCGATGGGATAGGGGTCCAGCCGCTCAGCGATGGGCAGGGGGTCCAGTTCCCGCCGAATGGGCAGATAGGCCGCGAGCCTGCAGCCGCCCGAGGGCATCAGCGCGCGCACGGCCTCGGCCATGAAATCATAGGCCTGATCGCTGGGGCCAACCGCGGGACGGGCCCGGATCAGCCCTTCGCGCAGGGCGGCTTTCTGGTCAGTGACGGACACGGCGGGTCTCTTGGTCTCGGGGCGGCGTGCAGAGCGGCGTCAGCGGTAACGGAGCGAGCCAGACGACCGTCGATCGGTTAGTCCACCTGCGGCCCGACAAAGTCAGGTGGGCGCCGCGTAACAAAACCTCAGCTCTGACAGAGGCAGCTCCCGTGCTAGGTGTATCGGCCCCGGGGACAAAAGTGATCTGACGCATCGCCCAGCTCTGGTCAAAGGAGTGGTGCTTTGCCTGTGGCCTGTCAACCGGCATAAACTGGACCCATGACCCTGCCTGCATCTGACCCACCCTTTCAGCGCCTGACCCGCTTCGCGCCCTCGCCGACCGGGCGGCTGCACCTTGGGCACGTGCTGGCGGCGGAACAGGTCTGGTCGATGGCCGAGCGGCTGGGTGCGCCGGTGTTGCTGCGGGTCGAGGATATCGACACCACGCGATGTCGCCCGGCCTTCGAAACGGCCATGCTGGAGGATCTGCGCTGGCTGGGCTTCACGTGGCGCGAGCCGATGCTGCGCCAGTCCGAGCGCGGCGCGGTTTACGCCGAAGCCGCTGACCGTTTGCGGGCGCTGGGGCTGCTCTATCCCTGCCGCTGCACCCGCCGCGACATCGAGGCGGCCTGGGGCGAGGCGCCGGTATTCGGGCCTGAGGGCCTGCAATATCCCGGCACCTGCCGCGGCCTCACGGCAGCGGATCTGGCGGCCGATGAGCCGGTTGCCTGGCGGCTGGATATGGCAGGGGCGCTTGAACGGATCACAGCCGATGGCAAGGATTTGCGCACGCCCGTGCTCGACGCCGGCGCGCCTGTGGATTTCCGCGCGCTGGCCGAAGCTACCGGCGACGTGGTGCTCTGCCGCCGGGATATCGGCACCAGCTACCATCTCAGTGTCACGGCCGATGATGCGGCGCAGAACGTGACCCACGTCATGCGCGGGCAGGATATGTACGAGGCTACGGCCTTGCACCGCGTGCTGCAGGCGCTGCTCGACCTGCCCACGCCGACCTATGGCTTTCATCCGCTGATCATGATGGCCGATGGCAGCCGCAAGCTCTCCAAGCGCGACGGGGCGGAGGGTCTGGCCGCGCTGCGGGAAGCCGGTTACAGCCCGGCGCAGGTGCGGGCGATGGCACTTGCGGCTGTAGACCGGGCGGCAGACTCGGCTGCGGCAGCGCGATAGCGCCGGATCAGCCCCGGGCGTCGAGGCCCGCGATGAACACCAGCGCAACGTAGAGCACGAAAATCACCGCCAGATAGACGATCCGGTTCCACACCGGTATCCGGTCGGTGCCGATCCCGCTCCGCCGCTCAAAGCCGCTGACCAGATCCGGGCCGGTCAGCATCAGCACGATCAGCGCCCCGGCATAGAGGCTCATGGCCTCCTCGACCAGCACCAGATAGCCGATGAACAGCAGGAAGGGCGACAGCCCCCCGAACAGCCCCGCCGCACCAAGGCTCGACCCGCGGCCGACCCCTGTCCACATTAGCAAGGCCACCAGAAACGCCGGTGCAAACCCCAGCACGAACACCCCGGTGAGCACCGCTTCACGGCCTGCCCACAGCATGATGAAGCCAACGGCAGCCGCGCCAACCGCTGCCACGGCCAGCTGCAGGCTGCGCAGCACCGTATAGCCGGGATCGGTCTGGGCGAAGCGCCAGACGATGAAGGTCAACAGCAGGCAGAAGGTCACAGTCTTGCTGAACAGCTCGGGCAGGCTCGGTCCGGTCGGTACCAGCAGAATCAGGAAGGCGATGCTGTAGCCCAACCCCGCGATCAGGCTGAACATGAGCGACAGGCTCATGGGCCGGCGCATCAAATCCAGCAGCAGGCCGAGCACCCAGCCCAGCGCCGTGAACAGCAGCAGCACCTGATCGATCCGCCATTCCCACGACAGCGCCCAGTTGTTGCCGGGGGCTGGTTTGGTGAACAGCGCCTGTCCGATCAGGATGACCATGACCCCGGCCAACACCGGTGACAGCGAGAGCCCGGCGATATCCTGCCCGCGCACCGGGCCCAGCAGCAGACGAACGACAAAGCTGAACACGCAGCTGGCCACCGCGAGGATCAGCCACTTGTTGAGCGCCAGCCCCAGCAGCAGGCTGCCTGTATCCTGCATTTGACTCAGAATTTGCTCGACCATGCAGCCGGGATAACCCAGCGCCGGAAGGGGAACAATAGCGCTTGGGCTAGTCCTGCACCGGCGTGCGCATGGTCACCAGCTCTTCAGCGCCGGTGGGATGGATGCCCACGGTGGCGTCAAAATCGGCCTTGCGCGCGCCCATTTTCACCGCGACGGCGAAGCCCTGCATCATCTCGGCCGAGTCCCGGCCGGCGAGGTGGACGCCCACCACACGGTCAGAGGCGCGGTCGACCACCAGCTTCATGAATGACCGCGAAGGGTTGCCGGAGAGGGTGTTGCGCATCGGCCGGAACGAAGAGCGATAGATATCGACGGCCTCGAACCTGTCCCGGGCTTCGGCCTCGGTCAGCCCGCAGGTGGCGATCTCCGGGTTCGAGAACACGGCCGTGGCCACGTCGCTGTGATCCATGGCCGTCGGCCGGTCGTCGAAGGCGGTTTTGACGAAGGCCATGGCCTCGTGCAGGGCAACCGGGGTCAGCGCCAGCCGGTCGGTGACGTCACCCACGGCGAAAACATGGGGCAGGGAGGTGCGGCTGTAGGCGTCGACCACCACGGCACCGGCGGCGTTGGTCTCGATCTGCCCGCCCAGCGTCAGGCTCTCCGGGGTGTTGGGCCGGCGGCCGGTGGCGAACATGGCCGCACCGGCACTCAGCGTGCTGCCGTCGTCGAGGGTGACGGTGAGGTCATCGCCGGCGCCGCCGTTGCTGGCGAGACCAGTGATGCTGCGGCCCAAGTGCAGATGAAGGTTTTCACGCCCTTCCAGCTGCTCAAGGAAGAACTGGCGCAGGTCTTCATCGAAGCCGCGCAGGGGCTTGTCGCCGCGGTAGATCAGGTGGGTCTCAGCGCCCAGCCCCGAAAAGATACCAGCGAACTCGACCGCGATATAACCCCCGCCGTAAACCACAACGCGCTCGGGCAACTGCGGCAGGTCGAAGGCTTCGTTCGAGCTGATGGCGAGCTCTTTTCCCGGGATATCGGGCAGGCTGGGCGTGCCGCCGGTGGCGAGCAGAATCTTGGCCGCCGTCACCCGGCTTTCCTCGCCGGTTTCAGTGTCGGTCATCACGACGGTGTGGGGGTCTTCGAGCCGCGCCCGCGCCTTGAACCACTCGACCCCGGCGTTGTTCAGGGTGTTCTGGTAGGCGCCTTCAAGACGGGCGATTTCCTTGTCCTTGGCGGCGATCAGCGCAGGCCAGCTGATCCCGGTGACGCTGGCCTCGAAGCCAAAACCGGCGAGGTCGGCAACGTCCTCGAAGCCGTGGGCGGCGTAGGACAGCAGCTTCTTCGGCACGCAGCCGCGGATCACACAGGTGCCGCCCATGCGGTATTCCTCGGCGAGGCCGACGCGGTAGCCCTTCGGGGCGGTAAACCGGGCTGCCCGAACCCCGCCCGAGCCGCCGCCAATCACGAATAAGTCGTAGTCAAAGCTCACGGTTCTCTCCTGGGTTATGTGCCTGCAGTCTGCTGTGCCACCCGCCTGAGTGACTGTGCTAGGATCGCCCGGCGCCTGGCTGGTTTACAAATGCTGATCTTGCCGGGGAGGGTTCAGGCAGAGAGGACGGTGAAGGGAGCCGGCGGACAAGCCTTGTGCGGTCGATATCACATCACCCGCCCGATCGAGGCGGTGGCCGAGGTCTTCGATGCCCTGATCCCTGATGAGGTTCGGCGAGCACTCGATCGCGACAGCGCCACTGCTGCTGCGCCGACCGCGCTCGGGCCGCGCTACAACATTGCCCCGACCCAGATGGTGCCCATCATCCGGCTGGAGACCGAAGGCCCCCAGCGCGGGCGGCGCATCCTCGACTTCGCCCACTGGGGGCTCGTGCCCGCGTGGGCCAAGGATACGTCGCGGGCGGCGAACGCCATCAATGCCCGCAGCGAGACCGTGGCTGAAAAGCCGTCATTCCGGGCGGCGTTCCGGCACCGGCGGTGCCTGATGCCGACTTCGGGGTTCTTAGAATGGCAGACCCTGACCCCGGCGGGCACCACCCGAGCGGTGAAGCAGCCCCACCGGATTTTTTTCCGCGACGAGCGGCTGATGGTCATGGCCGGGCTGTTTGAAGTCTGGCAGGCGCCAGACGGCTCGGCGCTGGGGTCGTGCTCCATGCTGACGACCAGCGCAAGTGCGTCCATGGATGGCCTGCACGCGCGCATGCCCGTGGTGCTCGATAGCGAGGATGAGTGGGACGCGTGGCTGGCCCCGGGGGCGGAGCCGGATCTGCTGCACTCGCTGTGCCGTCCCTTTGAGAGTCCCGATTTCGTGCACCACCCCGTCGACCGGGCCGTGGGGCAGGTCCGCAACCAGGG
>Ga0163109_10003296_pt1 | contig 12336 bp, 20 predicted proteins | sample CRUFie1St13metaG_FD_108704 | JGI IMG/M metagenome (GOLD analysis project Ga0163109, IMG submission 108704) | Marine microbial communities from the Costa Rica Dome - CRUD Field 142mm St13 metaG | ecosystem: Environmental > Aquatic > Marine > Oceanic > Photic zone | place: Costa Rica: the Eastern... | reverse complement strand
TGAACAAGGAATTAGAACAGCAGGTGGTACCACAGTTGTAAACAACATAGCGGCGAGAAATGCATTAACTCCTCAGATAGGTGATTCAGTATACGTTATTGACACCGGAGAATCTGAATGGGCATACTACATTTACAATGGCAGTGCTTGGACACTGATCAGCGATGAAGACTCTGCATCCACTGATGCCAAATCGCTGACTCATACCTTCACAGCACCTATTGGAGGATTTGGAACAATCGCTACTCAAACACTTGGTAGCCTATCTCCTGGTGCAAGAATCTTGAGTGTGTTGGTAGATGTTACTACAGCATTCGCAGGACACAGTCCTGCTCCTGAAATAGAAGTAGGTACCAGCACTGATCCGGATTTATTACAAGAGCCAGATCAGAACGATCTAGAATCCACAGGTCAGTATACAACAACACCTGGGTATGTATACCCATCATCAAGCACAACTGAGTTATCAGTACAAGCTCGTCTGACGCATAATAACGCAACATCAGGTGCGGTCACTGTGACAGTGACTTATGTATAGTTTTTATCCAGCAAAATATGATAAATAATATACGTATAGAAATAGGATATTAATTATGAGCAGACCTAAACCAGATATAATACTTGAGCACACAAACCCTAAAAACTATAAAAGTGAACAGGTTCTTAAAGCGGAAGCTATCTACAGTGTGTTTTATCAAGGTAAACCAATTAACCTAAGAAGTTTGAATACTCTGGTAAACTATCCAGGACCTAAATACAAGAAAGTTTCTTTCAGTAATTCAGGTCATGCTTTTAATTTAGCTGAAAGACTAAACAAGATTTTTAATTCAAAAGAGTTTCAAGTAGTTAAATTGACGCAAGGTGAAGTTATCACAGAAGTAGAAGAAACAAGTGATGACAAGAAAACTGACAAGAAATAAAGTAATTGATCTTCTAAGCCAACAAGCAACAAAACAGTTTAGCGATTCCACAGTAACTTATTCAGATCCAGATTCCAACACAATGGTATGGCAGAACGAGTTTAGTTCTACTGGTAGTCTAAGATTGAACAAAACAGGACTACATGAATTAAAGACTTGTTTCAAGATGTGGCCTATACCTTTGAAAGCTGGGTTCCAAGTTAAAAATCTACACGTGAAATATCTGGAAAGAGATCTAACATTTCCTTGGTATCTGGATAATAAGAAGTTGATCCTTTTTAGCCAATATGATGCCATGGAGATCAAACTACAGGCAGGTGATCTGGATGCTTGGGCAAGGGCTAGATGGGTAAATGACAGATATAATGAACCACCCGCTTTACCTGAAGAAAACCAATAAACAAGCATATAACCCTAAAATCATATAAAAAAGACGCATTTTAAGGGTCATACAGTGGGGTCAAAGCCACCACCTGGGGTGTTAGTACCCCCGTAAAATAACCATTTTTTTTTGCATTTTTATGGTTTTTTCTGGTTGACAATATCCTATTTTCTGCTATTATTATAATATAAACAAAGCAGAAAGAGGTAACAAAATGTCTAAACAAGAACTACAAACAAGGACAACAAGGCCAGCAGATGCTATCGCAGAGATCAAGCATCTAATTAACAAGCAAAGGCCAGTAATGATATGGGGTGCACCTGGAATTGGTAAATCCGATATCATCCAACAGATTGGCGATGACACAGGTCGTAATGTAATTGACCTTAGGTTGTTGCTTATGGAACCAACTGATCTAAGAGGTATGCCATATTATAGTGCCAATGACAACACTATGAAATGGGCACCACCGATTGACCTTCCAACAGATCCAAATGCTACAGATATTCTTTTCCTAGATGAAATGAATGCGGCACCACCGGCAGTACAGGCGGCGGCATATCAGTTGATCCTAAATAGAAAAATTGGAAATTATGTATTACCAAAAGGCGTATCTATTGTGGCCGCTGGTAATAGAGAAACAGATAGAGGTGTTACTTACAGAATGCCTAGCCCACTTGCCAACAGAATGGTACACATCGAAATGGCAGTTAACTTTGAAGACTGGTTAGCTTGGGCAGTTAAGAAAGAAGTTCATGCAGATGTTGTAGGTTACTTGACATTTGCGAAACAGGACTTGTATGATTTTGATCCAGCTTCAAGCTCTAGAGGTTTTGCTACTCCTAGATCATGGAGCTTCGTAAGTGAAGTACTTGACGACAAAATGGATTCTACACAGATGACTGACATCATTGCAGGTGCAGTTGGCGAAGGGTTAGCAGTGAAGTTCCAGGCACATAGAAAGATTGCTGGACAGTTACCTAATCCTACAGATATCCTTAAAGGTAAAATTAAGGATTTGAAAACTAAAGAGATCAGTGCAATGTACACTTTGATAACTTCAATGTGTTATGAACTGAAAAACGAATGCGAAAAGGCACAGAAGTCAAAGAAAATGAATGATTGGCACAAGATGGCAGATGCTTTCTTATCGTTTATCATGGACAACTTTGAAACTGAAATGGTAGTGCTTGGAGCCAGAACAGCTCTTAAGACATATCAGTTGCCATTTTCACCAAAGAATCTTAAGAGCTTTGATAAGTTCTATAAGAGATACGGCTCACTAATTGTTGAGGCGTAACACTATGGGAAACTCGCTCGCCTCTCTCTGCTCTGTTCAAGCTGAGTGGGTTTCCCACCCTAACTACAAAGGAGTACTATAATGTCTGATCATTTACAACAATTATTGCAACAACGAAAAGAATTAGAACAACAGATACAAGATAGTATGTCTGACAAAGAAACACAAAGACTTGAAGATGAATTATATAATTTAAATCATTCAATTAACATTGTGGAGAAATATGACCGTTAAGAAAGTTTATAAGAAACTTATTAAATTAGACCCACCAAAGGTAAGACATTCAGTAGCCAGTGATACCAATGATAGAATATGGTGGTATGAAGAACTAGAAGGCGAAATATTGGACTTCGCTAAATATTGTTCTAAGAAGGCAAAAGTTCTAAAAGGTGACGAAGGTGCTATTGCAAGACTGTCAAGAGTTGGCAAGTCAATTAATAATTTAAAAATGGTTAGTGCAATGGCAATGGGCGACTTACAAGATCTATATACATTTCACAAGGAGAAGAAAACAAATGACACGAAACGAAAAAAGACTTCATAGTGTTGAAAGACTATTAACTCAACCTTATTTGAGTGCATGGGCTATCTCATATTGGAATAGAGTTAAATTAGACTTACTAAGAAAAATAAACAACAAATAAAATAACTTGCAAAAAAATTATCACATTGAAAAAATTGAAGGACCAAGACAACTCAAGTCATCATCAGACAGTTTTTTAAAACAACTTGCTCACGATATATACACAGGCAAAGTTTTTACAGATAGACATATCACAAAAAGAGATAAGAAAGATTTAGGTATGATCTTTCTTGCTTTTGGATTATTAGATATGATAGAAAGAAAAAAGTTCTTAGAACAAAAACCCGGATTGATATATGCAAGTATGGAGAAACAAGCACCCAGAGGTATAAATGGATATCCATGCTTCTGGGGTTTCAGTTATATCTCTATTCCAGATTCAATCAAAGTGGATCAGTACTATAGACAAATAGATGGACAAATGAGTCAATACAAATCACATGAACCAGTGGAGTATCAATCATGACCATTGCCAGTAAGCCAGAACATATAACCTTTCCCTGTTGGGCAGTCGACATCAACGACAGCGATATAGCTGAACTATTGGAAAAGGAATTGGACAAGGAATGGTGTCAGGACAATCTCAAATCCTGGATTTACTTCAGTGGAACCAAAATATATTGTGGAATGAAGAAAGAAGCCAAGTATATTGGATCCATTGTGGATAGGTATATACTAAAGAAAAAGCTGGATTTTGAGTCATCTGTGGAGACTTTGAACTATGCAAAGGCAGAAGAAAACCCATATTTCAAGGTTTTTTAACGGTTGACAGATCCTTGTTCTGTGCTATTATTATAATATGAACAAAGCAGTTAGAGGTAAAAAAGTGAAAATATCAGCAAAACAAAAAGAATATGATAGTGAACAAGTTAAAAGAAACATTGTTCAGAGTAGAGTAAGACTACTTCTTAACCATCCTTTCTTTGGTAATCTTGCCACAAGGCTTATTATCAAAGACGCAACGGATTGGTGTCCAACAGCCGCGGTAGATGGCAAACATCTTTATTACAATAAAAACTTCTTAGGTGCATTGAACGACAATGAATTGGATTTTGTTATTGCACACGAAGTGATGCATTGCGTATATGATCACATGGAAAGGAAGGCAACAAGAGATGCTCAATATTGGAACATGGCAGGTGACTATGTTATCAATAGAGACTTGGTCAATCAAGGAATTGGTGTCATGCCAAAAGAAGGATTGTTTGATCGACAGTACAATGATATGTACACAGATGAAATTTACGATCACTTAATGGAAACACAACCACCTGTCAAACAAACTCTAGATATGCACATTGACAAGTTGTTAGATGAAATGGACAAGAAAGAGAAGCAAGGTAATAGTGGTGGTTCTGGTCCTGAAAAGATCACTGAGGAAGAGAGAAAAGCTCTCAAAGATGAAATTAAGAATGCTGTCATACAGGCGGCCCAAGTAGCAGGTGCTGGCAAAGTTCCAGGTGGTGTTGCAAGATTGATAAAGGACATCACTAATCCTAAGATGGATTGGAGAACTATGTTGGACCAACAGATCACTAGTGTGATTAAAAATGACTTTACATGGATGAAGCCTAGCCGTAAAGGTTGGCATATGGACGCGATACTTCCTGGTTTGAAGAATGATACAACCATTGATATCTGTGTAGCAATTGACACATCAGGATCTATATCAAATAAAATGATGAAAGACTTCCTAGGTGAAGTACAAGGCATCATGAGTCAATACACTGACTTCAAGATCAAGTTATGGTGCTTTGACACTGAAGTACATAATCCCGAAGAGTTTGGTGCTGACAAGGACTTGTTGGATTATAACCTTGCAGGATATGGTGGAACAGACTTTGATGTCAATTGGAAATGGATGAAAGATAATAATGTTGAACCGAAGAAACTAATTGTGTTCACAGATGGATACCCATGGGGTAGCTGGGGAGATCCTAACTACTGTGATACTCTTTGGGTGATACATAGTAATCATGACAAGAACATCCAAGCACCGTTTGGACAGACTTGTATATACGAACCTAAATAAACTTATCATAAATCTCTTTGGTGTATTCTATGTCAAAGAGATTCTGTTTTCTCAACTTATCTTGTTTCATGTTAATCAAAAAGAATGCTTTTAGATTATCTATGTCATGATCATCATTAGCTATACTTTCTAAATATCTTTCGCTTTTATCTAAGAAGTCTCTGATGTTTGATGAAAGGTCATACTTCTTTAGATGTTTAATGTCTTCTAGTATTCTCATCTTGTATTCGTGTGGAATGTTTGATGGCATCATGTAAGTTGGATAGAAGCATTCTATAAAGTTTAACTTAAATGATTTCTCTAATGCTAAATTATTTAAGATAGGTATCCAATGTTTTATATCTAAGAATAATATATTACTCATTACTAGATTCATTGATAGATCATCTGATCCTGTTTCAGGAGTCAATGCTTTTATATTGTTTTCAATTTTATTCCATTTTGCAGGATATCTTATATATTCATATGTTCTTCCTGCACCATCGATACTTGCAGTTATTTTAGCATTGAACACTTTGAAATAATCCAACCATGTCTTATTGATATTAGTCATGTTGGTTGTGACCTGTAGTCTAAATCCATTTGATTTTTCAATCTTGTTTTCTTTTAAATCTTTCATTACTGAAATAATTGCTGGATCAATACTGGGCTCACCTCCTAGTAATTTAAGTCTTTGTAGGTTTGCATATTTGAATATTTCTCTTACTCTGTTTTTATGATCATCATTGCTAGTATAATCTTCAGCATACTTTTTAAAATACTTTTCATCATATGATGTTAAAGCTGAAGCGGATGTTGTCGTTTCTCTCAAATCATTTATAAAGTCGTTATCGGATATTATCTTTAAACTTTCTTTTGCAATCTCTGTACTACTTGATGAATTGCACATTCTACATTTCAAATTACATAAGTTACTAGGACGTAGATCCAATTGTATAAACTTGTCGTCATCATGTTCTAGTATGACTTTTAAATCATCAACAGTTAAAGAATCATAATCCTGTTTGTCAGTCAGTATCTTTCTTTTGTATTTCTTCTTTTTTATTTCGTTTTCGTATGATTCGAAATCAGGATTGTGTTCACATCTTCTACAACTGTTTGGTAGCTTTCCATTCTCGAGAGAGCTAGTAATATCCTTTAACATATCACTTTCAAAATATTCTGATATGTTTTTTATATCAACTGAGTCTTCATTGGCACAACAGACTTTTGCATTGTATCCATATGGTGTTATCTTTGCATAGAAGTTTGTCCACGGAGCCATGCACAATGGTTTCTTTTTTAAGTTGGATATTTTTAAGTATTCTGGTTTATTGTTCGTTGTCATCTGTAGAAGTATTTAACGAAAAAAATAATTGGTCACAAGCATCTGTTTGGTTTATCATGTTTCTGATAAATCCGGAAGTGGTTGATTTATCTTGTACTGATAGGTTAGCTGACTGTTGAATTAGTCCTACAATCATTCTTGCTGACTCCATTCCAATTGCTTGGATCTCGCCATAGTTGTATCCTTGTTCTATCAATTCAATTTCTTTTTTGTTAAGCATTTCTCTTAGGTCATCATACTTTGTTTTGGCATGACGATAACTTTTCTCTAAAAACAATCTCGGGTCATCTAAGTTAATCATTTTGTTCATCTCATCGCTTACTGCAAAGTAAACAGACAAGTTGTAGTATGTGGTCATACACATACTTCCCATCTGAATGATATTAAGATTATCCGGATCCTCTACTAATGATTTTGCCTGGGCGGGGGTAACTACTAATGAAGTCATTAATAACAATGAACTTAATATTTTTTTAACAGTGTGCTTCATTATGGTTGCTCCTCAATTATAAACTGTGTTATAGTATTTAAGTAAAAACAAATCCATTAACACAAATGTTATTAACAAAATTGTAGCAGGAGTAAATACAATTAAGATGTGTGACACACTAATATTAAATTCTAATGGTAAGCCCATTAGCTTAATGCCGATCAGCAGTGTTCAGTGGCAACTTTCCGTGAAGCTAGTGTTACTTCAAAAAGCTCGTATACTAGAAGAATATCCAGAATGGATCATACACAGTCCTAGTATGCAGATGCACGTTCCAAGTGTACTAATTTTAAAAAGCTATATGCATTTAGATAAAACTCCTAGGTTCAATAGATACAATATTCATCTAAGAGATTTGTTCACTTGTCAGTACTGTGGATGTGAAGTATCCATGGACAAAGCCACTATGGATCATGTTATACCCAGAAGCAAAGGTGGTAGCACTGATTGGTTAAACATTGTGACAGCCTGCCAACGTTGTAATACAAGCAAAGGCAGTGAGTTTATGAAACCAAAGAAGCAACCATATACTCCAAACATATATGAATTGGAGAACAAAAGAAAACGTTATCCTATCCAATTAAGAACAGCACACTGGAACAAATATCTTTTATGGCCTGAAAATTTGGTTAAAGTTGCATAAAAGATCTTTTTAATCATAAATAAATGTAGACAGTTAAAACTATATATAATAAAATATAGTCAAATTAAGGAGAAAAAATATGACTGAAGTTACACAAAAACAAGAACAACAACCTACTGAAGTTGCAAATCCTGGCCAGCCAGTTGCAAATCCTAGTCAACAAAGCACAGGGATTCAGATTGCTGACTTACAAATGATCTTAAACATCATTGATCTAGCAAGTTCCAGAGGAGCCTTTAGAGCTCAAGAACTAACACAGGTTGGTGGCATAGCTGATAAACTAAATTCTTTCCTATCAGAAATTGCGGCACAAGCCAAAGCAAAAGAAGAACAAGCCAAAGCAAAAGAAGAAGGCACAGTTTCAACAGCTGAAACACCAGCACCTGCTGAAACTCCAACAGAAGCCAAGTAAGGATATCAATATGTCAAAAATAAAACATTTAGGATTTGATGTCAAATCCAAAAGAAAATATGTAGTAGTGTTTAGAGAAATACCTGATGATGTTGAAAATGCATTAGTGGTAGAAACAGAAACATTAACAGATAGATATCATGATGGATTGATGAGTTCTGTTGAAAGTTCTGAAGCACAGGCTACGGATGAATTATATAACGTATTAAACAGAAGAATGTTTTTTGATGGCGACAACATCTTACAAACATTACATAACAAAAAATATCTCAAAAAGGTATCAACAAAATCAGTGATGATGAGTCCTGCACCAGGGCAAGAACAATTGCTATCTGAGTGGAACGAACAGATCAATATTGCGAATGCCAACGTCGGAGAAGCTGATACTTCCAAGCCAAGCGACTTCACAGCAGGACAAGAACAAGCGTCTGAGCTTGAAGGACAAGCAAGGAACATGATAATCCAAGCACAACTTTTAGAAGAAGATGCTAGAAGAAAAAGAGCTGAAGCTGAAAAATTAGTGCCTGGCATTAATGATCAAACTAAGAGACCAAGAGGCAGACCTAAGAAGGATGCACCCGTGTCGCCACTACTAAATAATAGTAGCGAGACACACAATGAGAAAGTTTAAAGCAGATAATCCTACTCAGGATCATGGAGACTTTGACAGGTTACTTTCTGAAATTTTCCCCCAGGAAGTGCCTGTCAAATTTGTTTCAGCAATCAAAGTAATTTACAAAGACGGAACAGCAAAGACAATGAGCAATGAAGAGCTCAAAGGTACTGTTCCAAATATGATGGTTGACTACAAGAAGATTGCTGAGCTTTGGGAGAACACCAAAGAGGTTGAGATATATCTCAACTTAGACTTATTGAAAAGTGTAGTTGAACAAAACACGAGTAAGTGGTTAAAGTAATTTACAGACCGACTTTCGTGTTACGATAAAATCTCATTACTGATGCTTGTTAATTAGATGCTTGATCTCTGCGATAGCATCTGCTTTATTTTCGACTTTCGTGTTATGATAAAATCTCATTATTAATTCATTTAAATTTTTAATTGTTTGATTTTTTGGCGGGCTAACTTCAAAACCGGGAAGGCTATGTGCAATATCTTCAAACCAAACTATTTTACATTTTTCTGTAATAGCCCAATTGTATATATTTTTAAAGTCGATAAACACATCTTCCATAGCTTCATCAAATGTTTTATCTGATATGTGTACTATGTCTCCGCCGCCTGTCCAGTTATTAGTAGTCATACTATAAGCTAAACTTAGACTTTGATCTAGTTTATTTCTTCTCATTAGCACTTGTTTATCTGCATTCATATTCATAATTGCATCATAGACATTATTTTTCTTCAATCTTAGTAACTGTGAATAATGATTTTTCATTACCATCATTCTTTTACTTTTGTTTATTTTATGTACAAGTTTTAAGATATTTTCTTCATTGTACTTTAATTTTTTACAAAATTCAGATGGTGGATATCTATCATTGATTTCCACTCCATGTTTGTGTTCTAAATACTTTTTGTAATTACTGCTACCAGATCTAGGTTCACTAATAATGTGTATCATCTATTTAGAGATCGCCTTCTTTCCTATTTTCAGAGTAGTGTACGTCAAACTCTCCTCCAGGATATCTGGCTTTGAGTTTGTTTACATTTTCTTCTACGACTTCGTTAGGATCCAAACCAAGAGCCCTGCAACAACTAATCCAATACCACATGATATCGCCCAGTTCTCGTTTAAGATGAAATACAGTTTCATCGTCCAATGGTTTGCCTTGGAACACACATTTCTTAATAATTTCATTGAACTCTCCTCCTTCACTTGCTATACCAATACCGCCTGTCAATAACAAAGACATATTGATGCCTTGCTTCTCTAAATCAGATAGTCTTTGCACCATAGGGGCAAGTTCATTGCTCTCTGTTGATGTTACTTTTTCAACAAAGTTTTTATATTTGTTTAAATCAATTTGCATTTGATTATCCTATTCTATTCTTCACATTGTTCTTTACTAGCAGTCAATCCACCTTCTTTGCCATATATCCATATGTAGCTAGATACTGTACTGCCATCTCTGACATCACATTTCTTTCCTACAGACATTCTTGGATCTTTAGGTATGACTGAACATCCTGTAAACATGATTGCTGTTAACATTATCATTATTATTTTGTTCATTGTTTCTCCTTTCTTAGTTCTTTAATATCTTTTCTACAATTGCTTGGCTCATGGTCAGTGACCTTGTACTGATATGTCCAGGTGGAACTATTGCACCTTTTCTAGTTTCAATTGCACGATTAACATATTGTACTTTCTCTTCAACGTATTTGTCAAGCCAGACATATTCACCAGTGTAAGTTTTTTTGGGTAGCCATGCATACTTTATCTTGTTTGTTACAATTGGCTTTCCATATATCATACTGAGAGGTTTCATTAGAATGTTTTATCTCCTGGCCATAAAGGTAACTTTGTTCCTTCGGCACGTTTTGGTATCTTACTGTCTGCACTGGACACACAGCTAGGTGATATACATTTTTCAGGCTTATCAAATAAACGGAAACCTGTTTCGATATTGCCTAGAGGTTTGTCATGACAGCTATAACTTCTTTTGATACTGCCATCTGGTTCTCTGATGATTATAGATCTGTATCCTGAACTGCACTCCCAACCTTTGAATTTGTTAAAGTTAAACGCATTGAACCTTTCAGCTTGATCCATATACCATTCCTTGTTGTCTGAATCTTTGAACTCGACTTGGAAGTGCTGTGGTACTTTTTCTTTTTCAAAGTTATGATAGATAGGATCCGGTGCTTTTAAAAATTCAGGCACAGGTCTTTCTATGTGTTTGTTTTTCTTTTCTGTAAACCCTCTTTGCGGCATACCATTGTATAACTTTTCAAGCATCTCATCTGTGTAGCCTTCGACAACCTTTGATGCTGTAGGATCTGACTGAGGTTTGAGCGTAACATTAATACCTCTGTTGTGGAAGTATAATGATTCCTCATATAGCTCATCGAACCATTCGGGTACCATGACTTGGTTGATAGTGACTTGGACATCGTGTTCTTGTGCGAAGCATAGCTTGTCCGCGAACTGTTCTCTCTTCTCTTGTGTGTTAACGTGTTCCCTGTGGTATGAAGCCGTGATACTGGCTCTATGGAAAGGTGCGACTGTTTTGGCATATTGTTCAAACCATTTCATATTTCTTGAGCAGTTGCTCGTCATGTGTACTGATGTGTAATTTGTATTTGATACATCGTCAGCAAGGTGTTTAAGTATATCTAGATAGCCAGGATGAAACGTTGGCTCTCCACCAGACAGACTAAAATGGAAACTATTGAATCCTCTTTCTCTGGCTTGTCTTTTTATTTCATCTATGGTCAACAAGCATAGCTCTGTGGGTCTGTGGTCCTTTTTGTCACTACGAGCATAAGGCCAGCAGTAACTACATCGATAGTTACAGAAACGTCCTAGTAACCAAGACACTGTGAACATATCTCTGTAGAGCATTGTTCTTTGTCCAACCCTTACTAGGTCGTCAAATGGTATCTTGGTAAAGTCGTATTCACTCCATTTTAAATCATTCATAAGTTATAATAACACTATTTGTCCTATAATTCAATGTTTTTTTCTAAAAGAATATTAAAAATATAATGATGCCATTCCTTTCCAAAGTGATCTAGATCTCTGGCTAGTCCTGTATTTGCCCAACCCATATCATCAACATACTTTCGATTTTCGTCTATCAATATAAATTCACAGTCATTATCTTCGCATATCTTTCTTGTTAGTTCTATCATGGAGTATCTGTACCAGTCGATATTCATATCATGTAACTGATCAACCATTGGATACATCTTATGGAAAACATTTTCTGGATCACGTAAAACTACCTTTGCCATTTCTTTTTCTGTGAAAGAGCTGGAACTTATTCTTGTTGGACTACCATCTTGTTTAGTACCCCACCAGTTAAATCTATATGGTAAAGCACGAAGTATATAATACTTTGGTTTTAATTTAGGTATCCAGTACAAGGCTCTCTGTGTAGAGTGTTGCCAATCAGAACCAGGTACAGCAATGTTGTGTATTTTTATTTTATAATGTCTAGCAAACAGATAAGGATATGTGTCATCATGATTCATACCCACACCAAACGTTTGACTGTCTCCATTGAATAGAACTTTACATCCTCTGCTTCCGTTAAAATCATCGCAACGGTAACCATGGTTG
>Ga0163109_10003294_pt1 | contig 12340 bp, 16 predicted proteins | sample CRUFie1St13metaG_FD_108704 | JGI IMG/M metagenome (GOLD analysis project Ga0163109, IMG submission 108704) | Marine microbial communities from the Costa Rica Dome - CRUD Field 142mm St13 metaG | ecosystem: Environmental > Aquatic > Marine > Oceanic > Photic zone | place: Costa Rica: the Eastern... | reverse complement strand
TTAGCCATGTGTGGAACGAACTTTGGGTTGTGATTTGCATACAGCAAATGGTCTTCAAAGACCGCAAATTTATGAGGGTTAGGTAGTTGGTAATCCTCTCCATATTCTTCACCCAAGAAGGTGTGAACTTGGGCTGTTGTGAATTCGTGACTATAGCCTCCCTGTACTTGTGCAATTACAGGGTCGTGTGGTCTTACACACTGTCCATCAGGCTGTCCTACTAGATTCCGTGCGATTATTTTCTCAGCCATTGTCATTGGTCTCTTTTTAGTGTCGAGTGGTGGAAGAGAAATATCCTGATTGGATAATTTCTCAGCAAATGGGAAAAGACCACCGTTTTCTATGATTAATCTAGTGACAGGGTCGTACTTTGATGTAAATTCTTCTAGAGCGATACTCTCTCCGTTTTGTAACCTCTCAAGAATGTCATAATCTCCCATTAACTGACCGAGATTGATGTTATTTCTTTCGTGAATTGGAGCGAAAGACGAAGCGATAACAACTCTAATTCCTGCCCATCTTTCACACTGTGCAGCCGTCTCTCTAGACGAACCAGTGCCCTTCCTTTGACCGGATACAATTACCTCAAAGTTACCGTCTATGAGAGCCTTTTCTGAGAAAACCCTCATTCCATCTTGCATTAACCCGGCATAGGCATTTTTTGCAATTTCAGAGGGCTCATGATCGAAGCAAACCCAAGCCGGAGTCATAACATCGGTATTGATGTCATCGAGCAAATCTTCTGGAGATATATCACTCATTTTCAAGTTCAAACCGTGATAAAGTTGGCGTTTTATGAGGCTCAAGTCTTTGGTGAGGAATAGCACTCTTTTCCCAGGTGTTAGGCTGATTTGCTCAGGCGGCCAACTCTCTGTCATGCCTCTCACCGTTTTCTTTCAGGCGGCCCCGGGGTATAACGGGTTCGGATATTGCGATTGAGGTGAATGTGCTAATTATGTTAGAAACAAAATAAATTAAACTACATTTCTAAATTAAGGTACTTATGTTCGGGTGAGCAAATTTGTTTAAAATCGGAATAAACCCGGATTTATCAAAACCGCTATACAGAGACTCAGTTGGGACGAAAAGGGTATTAACCGTGTCGCCGAATGGTTTAAATAACCCACATTGGAGGGTTTTGATACTTATTCGGTAAACATGTCTTTACCGAGGATGTGAGATTATGGCAGATAACCAGCATGTAGAAGACATTGTAAAATGTCAAGAGTGTGGAAGCCGTTCTCTATCACGCGATGAAACTCGTGGAGAAGTCGTGTGTGATGATTGCGGTTTAGTTTTAGAAGACAATGTGATTGACCAAGGCGCAGAATGGAGAGTATTCTCTCCTGAACAGGGCGATCAGCGTGCACGTACCGGTGCTCCAATGACGGTAATGTTGCACGACAAAGGATTGTCAACAGATATCGACTGGCAGAATAAGGATTACTCTGGTAAAACAATCAACTCCAGGTACCGATCGCAATTCTACCGAATGCGCAAGTGGCAGAAGAGATCTCGCGTTTCAAACGCAACAGAGAGGAACCTTGCAATGGCACTAGCAGAGCTAGACCGAATGGCTAGCCGATTAGAACTTCCAAAGTCTGTAAGAGAGGCTGCGGCTGTTAACTACAAGAAGGCTGTAGAAAAGAGACTAATTCGTGGCCGCTCAATCGAAGGTGTTGCAGCAGCATCACTTTACGCTGCGTGCCGACAGTGCGGTGTTCCAAGAACTTTAGACGAAATTGGACAGGCCAGTAGAACTGGACGCAAGGAAATCGGTAGAACGTACAGATTTATGGTTCGTGAACTGAAGATGAAAATAATGCCTACAGGTCCAGAGGACTACATCTCAAGGTTCTGCTCAGGACTAGGCCTAGATGCTGAAGTCGAAGCAAAAGCACACGAACTCATCAAGGCAGCACAAGAGAAGGAGCTTACCAGTGGCCGTGGACCAACCGGTATAGCAGCATCAATCATTTACATTGCAAGCGTTCTCTGTGGAAAGCGCAGAACACAGCGCGAAGTAGCAGAAGTTGCTGGTGTAACAGAAGTTACAATCCGTAACCGATACAAGGAACTTATTCAGAACCTGAATATCGAACTTGACATTTGATGCAATCCTTATGGATTGGAGCACTTTTGGGAAGTGGCTTGAATGAAAAGTCGGAACAGAGTGTCTGAGAGCGTTCTAGAGACTCTTAGCGAATGCTTAGCAGCGTCCATTGAACTAGGTTTGAAATCCTGGCCACTTCCATTTCCACCGCTCAGCGACCCAGATTTTCCTACAGTTCACCCTAAAGAACAAGACAGAATTATCGAAATGGGCGTCGGTTTGCTACAAGCGGACCGCGGAATGTTTGATCGTCACCTAGCAATTGTTGTTGATTTGATTGTACCTCATCGAATGAATCTTTCAGACGATCCATTTGAGATTCACGAAAAATGGTTGATGAAAAGATTAGACGTGCTCACTGAAAGATTGCAGTTCGCAATAGCGACCGAATGGCTTGCTCAAGCACTAGATCAATCAAGTCCTGACGCAGACAGGTGGTGGCTTTCAGTTGCACTGATAAACGGGCTTTGCACAGAATCGCATGGCCAGTCTGTTCACCAAGGATACCACCTTGTCGAATCGATAGCCCTTGCTGAGCGACCAGGAACATGGCATACTCAGCCAGATGTTACCAATGCTAGTTTGGATTGGAATCCTCATGGGGTGGTTCCTAGAACCACCTCAGTAATCGCCCATGAAGCAGGAGCTGATGCTGCGAAGTGGATGATGGAGCAGTTGGAAAATAGCGGAGAAGAGCGCAGAAAACTATTGATCGAATGGTGCAGACTATTGCTAGAGAGAAAGGAATTACTACAACCTCTTGGAATTCCACAGGTTCTAATTCGTAGGGCTGCAGACCCGTCCCAAGAGGTATCTAGCAGGGTAGTTCTCTGCCTAGCGAAACTGATTGAAGGTGACAAAGATTCAGCACTAGAATGCATACGAGTTTTACATGGAAGAGAAGACCTACTCACACGAAGGGCGATGGCCGATGTTCTAACTAGGCTATTCAGAAGAATTGCCTCCGACGCAATTCCGCTTCTAAACGGAATGTTAGAGGATGAAGATGAAAGCGTTTTAGCCGCAGCAAGCGCTACTGTTGGAGATTTGCGATTTATCGACAAAGAAATGTGGGCCGACAAGATTGCAGAATTATGCGGCCACAAATCGAGAATTGTTCGCAGAAATTTAGTATATACCATTCGAGATTATTTAGAGGAATTTTCAGAAGACACTCGAGGGATTATTCCTAAACTTTGGGCAGATGGTGATGAGACCGTCTTGACAAGATTACGCGAATTACTGATGAGAATGGATGAGGTTGACGCAGATAGATTTGCAGCAACTTTGCGCTCACTTGATGGCCTTGATGTCGAGGGACTGTGGGCACCAATGCGCGTTAAGGATGAGGAAAGAGTAGCACAATGGCAACAATGGCTTGTCGGCGAAGCAGACCAACCAACCACACCCGAGCGTCCTGAAATTCATGTTTCAGATATGACTGAAGGAGAACTTCCTAAGTTAGATGATGCGCTGAATATGCTCGATGATATGGGCTTCCTTGATTGACGCAACACTCATCTACGCGCCCCATCTTTCAACAGTCATGCGCAGCGCACTATTGTTTGTCGCACTCTTACTTTTTGCGATTGTTCCTTTTTCAAATACATCCGCAGAAGACCACTCCGATGAATCTTTTTACACAATTAATGCATCTTTTGATAATTCTACAGAAATGACAACTCTGAATATAACAATGCCAGTAACTAACAATGCTACGAAATTGGATTTGATAAAAGATGCAAACTTTACAATCCGCGCAGATAGATATGATGGGCTCGGACAGTACATGGGCGACGTACACATTGGAACCTATCAGTTTTGTACTCAAGGATTTTCAAATTCTGAATGTTCAGGAGCACATTTTGAAATTGAATATTACCCTACGCTATCCAGCCAAATGCAGTATAGGCTTCTAATCAACCACCCTATGATTTTCCAAGGAGCTCCCACCATTATGGCACTTTCTGATTTGATTTCACAAAATGTTACTCCTGTCTTAGCAGTGGAAAATTTGTCTGCAAGTTACTCAGATGGAATTACTGATTTGACATGGGATTACCCTACAGGATTGGACATGAATCATTCAATCATGGTATACAGTCACGATTCGCCAGCCACTAGAGAAAACTGGAATGGGATGTCAAAGACAATCGTTAGCAGCAGCGTCCCTGCAGGAACTACAAATTTCCAAATCAACCATGCTGACAATTCGGTTGAAAGGGAAATATACTACTCAGTGACATTATTGTATCCTACATCTGAAGATACTAGATTTCTCGGTTCAAACACATTGACTTCCTCAGTATGGGAGGACAATACAGCTCCACTTTTCATTGGTGAACTTACAGCGACTTTCGACCCAATCTCAGATACTACGACTATCGATTGGGGCGCTGGAGTGGATGATGAGGACTTGGTGATAAACATCTATCGGAGTGATAAAGAATTGGATATGGTTGATTCTAGTGGATTTATCGGTTCGGTAGATGCAAGCCAATCTTCTGCTGTTGTTCAGGTTCCGTTTGGCGAACACAGACAGTCATGGTATTCGATAACACTACAAGATTCAGCAGGAAATGAAATCCTAGAATTGACACAAGCATCACCGGTTTCAGAACAGGTGATTGAATCTACTATTGATATCACAACAGTCACCAATTTGGGCGCTGAAAGATATGGTGACGGAACAATTGTTGTTACTTGGGACGACGAAACAGGGAATCAAGAAGCAGTAGCTAGGGTATGGCGTTCATTCACTGGACCAATAACTTCTCTTCAAAATGTGGAGGAATTAGTATCCGTGAATCTATCAAACGAACAAGCATCTCATAAGCCGCTCAATCCTGAGGATGAGGCTTGGTATGCTGTAACATTAGATGCAGCCTGGGGTTCTGGGCAGGATGTTTGGCATGATGAGACACTTGTGTTAGGTTTGAATTCACTATCAAATCCCATAAGAGAAACCGCAGAAGTTGTTCAAGAGGTTGAGATTACATTCAGTGCACAACTAATTACAACTTCAGGGATTAGAGAGAATATTACAGATGGCGCAATGATTTCTTTAGGAGAAATGGACCAAAATGACATACTTGTGATATCAACCTCTTACCCTGTAGAAAGTATCTCGTGCTATGGTATCGCCGGCGACAATACCTCAATTCACGCAGAGATGGATTGGGCATTGACCTTCAATGCAAACCAGTCAGGTGAAGAGTGCGGGGGCCTGATTTCCAATGGCGACCAAGAGATTACCTTCATACTATCATGGACTTATGTTGAAACAGTTTACGAAGCAAATAATACTCGTAATACGGCCGAAGTGGGAGACGAAAAAGACGACCATGGCAAGGTCGCAACTAAAGTCAAAGAGTCTTCAGATGTAGTGGCAGTAACAATCCTAAGCATTCTCATACTGTCTCTGCTGATTTATCTTTCAGTAATGATGAAGAAACAGGATTACTCTGAGGAGGAGTGATCATTCTTCTTCACTAGATAATGGGCCCACTGTTGACATCCAAACGTAGAATCCATTCGTGGTCACAAGAAGACCGATTAAAGATAAAATCAGGCCAGCAGGTTCGGGGAAGAAGTCAATTCTTCCCACAGCATACGCAATACCTAGTGTTACGATACCTACCCCCATAACTGTCAGAGAGGTTTGACTTGGGTCTCTCCACAAGTCTAGGGTAGGAACAACCCCTTCCTTCTCAAAAGTTAGTCTAAACCAAGCTAAATAAATGAAAATGAGTCCAATTAATCCGATTGAACCTGAAGTAAATGTGGCATCATTCCATGGTCCTTCAGGAGAAAAGTCTGTGAACGTTATCCCCACAAGTATTGCGCCTATGGCGGCAAAGCCTCTCCACTCTGGCTTTTCCCCCATGAGCACCCCTACAGGCCGCGACGCTTGAAAGGAATGGAGATGTCAGATGCAATATGCCGGAAGTTGAAGATGCTGTGATTGTTGCGGGCGGCATTGGCTCTAGAATGCTGCCAGCAAGTTCTGCTATTGCGAAAGAAATGTTACCGCTAGTTGACATTCCTGCTTTGACTCACCTTGCAAGAGAGGCAGTTCATGCTGGTGCAAAAAGAATCCATATAGTCACATCTCCAAGTAAGGATTTTTCTAGCATACTTTCAGATAATTCTTGGCTGTATCCAAAGAGATTAGATATTGACGAAGAGTTACTATCTCCTTTCATTGATGTAGAGGTTAAGGTACATATTCAACATGTGCCCAAAGGATTTGGCGATGCTCTTGGTTGTGCACTCGACTCAATCTCAGGACCTTTCATGGTCCTGCTTGGTGATAACATCTTACTGGATTCGTACTCAGGGGTATCAGATTATTCACCCTCGAGTGCATCAAAAATTTTAGTCGAGAAGTTTAACAAAACCTCTCTACCATGTGTTGGTTTGGCAGCTGTCGATGACCCGGAAAATTACGGGGTAGTTTCCATGGAAGGGGATTTAGTCAAAGCCATAGTTGAAAAGCCAAGCAAAGGTTCAGCTCCATCTAATTTGGTACTTTGCGGAAGGTATGTGTTTAGTGAAGATACAGCCGAATTACTAAACGAGTATAGTTACGAAAAATTTGGAGAACTTCAATCAATAGAAGTACAGAAACATTGGATGGAAAATAGCGGCCTAGTAGGGGTACATCTAGATGGATTTCAGTGGTATGATTCTGGTACGCCACTATCTTGGCTAAAGAGTCAAATCGATTATGCTCTGAGGAGGCAAGACCTTTCTCAATGCGTGAGAGATTGGTTGGAAGATAGGCTTCAACGTTGACCCGGCTTCCAAAAAGACAAGGACATTGGCGCTTCATTGTTTGCAGCCCTTATTGCAAGGTGGTCAGCCCTTTCATTCCACCTATGTCCACTGTGTGCTTTTACGTGGTCCCAAGATAAATCTCGCAATTCAGAGACCTCATTCCAAAGGGATTGAACATGGGCAACCAATTCGCGATTCGCCTTTGCTTTCCATTTACCAGTTGCTTGATTACCAGCATATTGAGAATCTGTCTTGATTATGATTTCAGAGTCACCGCCTTCGCTTAACGCCCAGCGTAATGCCTCAGCGAAGGCGGTTAATTCGGCTGTATTATTTGAACCAACTTCGGCACCGATAAATTTGATTTGATCAGGATTTGTGATTACTCTCCCGTAAAACTCGTGAAAGATTTCTCCGTTACCTCTCCCAAGGTCATTGGAGCCTGTAATAACAACAACTCCCCACCCTGCAGGGGTTTCCTCATTCACATTTTGGTTCCCCAAACAGGAACCATCAACGTAAATGTGAAACATTAGATGTTCACTCGCCGATTTCTGCTTTGTAATCTGCAGGCGACATCAAGGATGTCACTGCGGATGCATCGTCGAGCTTCATTTTGATAATCCAACCAGCGCCATATGGTTCCTGATTCATCAATTCTGGAGTATCTTCTAACTCGTCATTTACGGCGGTTATTTCACCAGCCAAAGGAGCGAAAATTGGTGAAGCAGATTTTACTGATTCAACTACAGCGAACTCACCCATGTCTTCACATGTCATTCCAACTTCCGGTAGTTCGATGTAAACGATATCAGTTAGAGCATCTTGGGCATGATCGGTAATTCCGATGACAACCTCGTTGCCTTCAACCCTAATCCATTCATGTTCTTTGGTGTAGTAGAGTCCTTCTGGTACTTCACTCATGATTCTCGCCACTCTGCGCAGATAGTCAAAGCAATCAAACCTTTCTGAAAGAGAATTACTAAATCGGGAGGAGATTCATTCCTCTTCCAATTCTTTGGATAGCATTGAGTGCTCTAATTTTGCCCATGCATTCCCTACATCCGCATCCTGCATTTGCAGATTAATATCAGATTCAACTCTTGCTGCCATACTTGCATCATTCTCGTTTGGGAAAAAATCTGCTAACGGTCCCTCCCCGCGTCCTGTTGGGCTAGATAAGCCTACGAAAATCAAACCCAATAAGGGTATGACAAATCCAATACTAGGCTCTTCGATTGAGATAATCCCTGAGACTAGGCCAAACCCTCCAGCAAGCACCAGTCCCAAGCCCGTGCCCAGGAGGAGCCTTTGGGCACTTTTGGCTGGTATTATGATAAATCCCCCTTCGAATGAAATTCACTTGAATCAGTAAGTCTCTCTCATGAGCTTGTGAATTTTGTATGGAAGTAAGGCTCGATTTACCGGGGTAACTTCGAGAATACGAGCATCGTCTCTTCGTCTGATATCTTGGAGAAGGGGGTGCCTGCTCTTTTTGTGTAGTGCTAGTAACGTTGGTTTGTCAACTTCCAAAGCCGACCTAACTACATTGACGAATCCTTCAGATTCAACTGCGAATTTTCCGATTTCATCAATAACAATCACTTCAGAGTAATCTCTTGCATGTTCAATAGCCGGAATTGCAACTCCTTCAAGTGCCTCAGTATCGATTCCATATCCCAATACGCGCAATCTAGTATCGATTGATTTGTGAGCCATTACTGCCTCTTCCTCTGTGTGAATATCGATTACTTTGTAACCAACTCTTTCTGAACCCTCCATTATTGGTTCAGTTCTCATTCCACCGATGATATCGGTATTTGCACCATCTCCTCCTCTAGCGTTGATTTCTCTTCGTCTTTCTTCCTCAAGCATCTCGAGTACTTTTGCCAAAACTGCTGATTTTCCAGACCTTGGCAAGCCGGTGATTCCTATCTTTGGATGTATTCCCATCTAACTTCACTCATCTGAAGCGCATTGCGCTGTTTGCTTCTAAGTAGGTATCAATAATAAAATGTGGGGGTAAAATCCTATTTTTTCTTGATTCCGGTAAGTTCACACCAACATCCGTAAATTTGTATGCAATTTTTTTTAATTTCTGAATCATAGAATCTTGTCATCTCCCGGCATTTGCAGAGAGATAATTGAGCGGCCGACGGCCCCCATCTTCCATGATTCTGAAACCCAATCTAGAATCTCGGAGAGATTTTTTTTCTTGAGTCCCGCAGCATCAGAAATTTTTTGCAAAGCTGTTAGTTCAGCCTTATCATAGTCCCCATCGACAGATGCTAGTAAAGCCGCATCTCGCAAGGCGAGTCTAATTGCTGCGGTTTCCATACCTTCCAGAAGTGAATCCAATTCCGGTGGCTGTGTAAGTAACTGGCGAACTTCTTCACGACTCTCAGGGTGAAGCATCATTGCTCCCATTGCAGATTCGATCGCAGAAATTTCTTCTCGAACCAATGCACCATCAGAGGCTGCAACCATTACTAAAGTACAAGCAATTTTCCTACGCTGCTCCTCTGATAGAGATAACGCAGCGTCAGGTAGCAGATGAATCACCTGGACAAATCATTCAACAGGTCATAACCTGCCTGCATCCAAGCATATCCTTCTACAGTCCACTTTAGGAGTCTCTTGACAGCATCAGGCTCTAGGTCTAAATGCTCAGCAATCTCTTCAAGGGCTTCTCTCTCATCTTCGTCTACTGTTCCATCCGATGCAGCCATCAAAACAGCGTCCCTGAGGGCAAGCCTTCCAGCTTCTTCACCTAAATCCTCTAGACATTTTTCTAGAGAGGGCGGGTTTTTCAGATCGGCACGAATCATCTGTCTTTGTTTGGGTGACAATAATGCAGTCCCAAGTCTTTGTTCGAACATAGACATTTCTTCAACAGTTAACTCATTGTCAACTCTTGTCATGTATGCTAGTAGTCTAGCATATGCGAATCTTTCAGATTGGGGTAACTTGTGCACCGTATCGGGCAGCATGTGCATACCGTGTTCGCCGTAGGACTTGAATCCCACGCCGTCAACGAGCAATTGAAGTGATAAAATTGAGGCGACTAATCATGGCCGATGTAGTGGTTTACACTAACAAAGGCTGTCCGGCTTGCTTGAATGTCAAGCAGTATCTGGACAGGAAAGGAGTAAACTATACCGAAAAACAACTAGGCAAGTCGAAAAAAGTCGACATTGAATTCTCTGTTAGAACCAAAGGTGCGAAGATGATCCCTCAAGTTTTCATAAATGACGAATGGATTGGTGGCTTTGAGGACGTAGTCCGCTATGACCGAGCAGGAGAGTTGGATTGGCGACTTGGATTGGAAGAGAAACAAAGACCAGGCATTCTCACCAAAATCACTCGTTATCTAAAGGGTGAGAAGTACTAATTTCTTTGAATGCAATTTCTCTCTGACCGAGGTAATTTAGGAATCCCCATAGGCTCGAGTTGACAAGGAATACTACCCGCTCATTCAGTCCCCAAGAAACAGTACCTATGTAATAGCATGCAGTAGAGCCAACTCCACCAATGACGTACAGGGCCATTGTTGTAGGAATTGTCCACTTTATGTCACGATGTGAGTCGAATGTCCAAACTCTATGCGTCCAATGAGCTTGGAGGGAACCCAAAAACCAAGCTATTGCCCAGGCAATAGTCGGCCAGTAATTTCCATTTGGGAGTAGGAAAACGGAAATTTCCCAAAGCGCATAAAATGCAACGAAATTGACCATGGCGGTCATTACATATCTTGGGAAGGAACCGTGTTCAATAGCCATCAGTCATCCTCCGTGTCTACATCTGAAGGTTTTCCTGTGGGAATGTTCCTTAGTGTTGCATTATCGCTTTGCATAGCATCCAATAGGTCGTAGTCTACATTCAGTTTTCTAGCGAGGTTTCTCAACGCTAAGGTATCCTTCGGTAAACACTTGCCACCGAAACCTCGATTCAGTCCCATCAGCGGCTCAAGGTGAGAATCACCAATTATCTGATGTTGTGGAGTTGTAATGATTTCGCGGATTACTGACCATTCTATACCCATCGCAGTACAGAGGTCGTGCATTTGATTGGCGAATATTACTTTCAGTGCATAGAAGTTATTCTTCGTGTATTTTACCATCTCAGCCTCAGTAGGACTGACGTGAAAGATATTGTTTCCAATCAGAACCCCAGCCTCGATATGATGTTTGAAAACAAGTTCAGCAACTTCTTCGTGTTTGGTACCAACTACCAAGATTTTCTGATTTGCGAAGTTTTCGAAACGCTGTCTCTCTACTAGGAATTCCGGTGAATAGGCTAATTTCAGGTTAGGGAATTTTTGTTGTAATACTTCAGTTGTTCCAGGCACAACCGTACTTTTGATCACTGCAACGAAACCATCGGGTAACTCATTTAGAATACTTTCAACTATACTGATGTCGCAGGAACCATCTTCTAAAGGAGGCGTTGGAACTGCGATATATGCCATTTCACAATTCGCAGTAACGTCAGAAATTGCAGTGCCTCTGCCCGGGTCGTGGACAAATATGTCATGAGTGTCACTAAAACAGTGCTCAATAGTGCTGCCTACAATACCTGCTCCAATTATTCCTACGCGCAAACTGATCACTCCCTAATTTTGAACATTCCTAACTCGACCATCTTTGCTGCCCTGCTCAGGCTTGAAGGTGTACCACAGTCGATCCACGTATTTTCCCCAACTGAAATTATTTTGACATTTTTTTCTGATAGGTATTGTTTTGTCACATCCGATATGGAGAAGTTGTCCTTATCTTGAACTAAATCTAGGCGAGACCAGAATGTTTCATCAAAAATGTAGATGCCGCCTATTGCCAAATTTCCAATGTAGGTTGCTGGCTTTTCAACAACATCTATGACTTCTCCATCATCGACAACTGCGATTCCAAATTCGCTTGGATTTTCAACTTCTCTTGTAAGTAGAATGGCACCATTAGAGAATTCTTTCAAATCTTGAGTCAGGTCGATATTTGTTATATTGTCCGAGAACCAAATCAATAGCGGTGTGTCTTCGTTTTTATCTCTAGCAAGCTGTAGCGCGTTTGCAACACCCTTAGGTTCCAATTCCAACACATAATTGACATCATCACCAACATGTTCTCTGATTTTGTCAATGAATTTGTTACCAATGATTGTGATATCTGTGATTCCCGCACTTCTGATTGTAGATAATACGTAATCGATGATAGGCCTGCCCGATAAAGGGAGCAGTGTTTTGTGTGTGAATTTGGTCATTGGGTAGAGTCTACTACCGTGACCTCCTGCCACAACGATGGCTTTCATCTTCCTTGCCTAGTAGTGCTGGCTTATTGTATCAATGGGTATTGTCTTCAGGATTTGCAACTTTAGCGAATGCACCGCTTTCTGCGTTCTTCTCAAAAAAGTCCGTCTTTACTAAATCGCCTAATTTCTCAACACCGTACTCGATGA
>Ga0163109_10003291_pt1 | contig 12349 bp, 6 predicted proteins | sample CRUFie1St13metaG_FD_108704 | JGI IMG/M metagenome (GOLD analysis project Ga0163109, IMG submission 108704) | Marine microbial communities from the Costa Rica Dome - CRUD Field 142mm St13 metaG | ecosystem: Environmental > Aquatic > Marine > Oceanic > Photic zone | place: Costa Rica: the Eastern... | reverse complement strand
TCTCATGCCATTGGCGCCTCGTATCAAGACGCCTCTGGAGCCACAGTAAGTGCCGGCAGCAACATCTCTTTTGGGCAAGTAACGTCGGTAAGGCGTTCCTCGGAAACCGTTCTCGGCTTTCCTGGCGTTTCCACGGAGTACGTAGTTCCGAAAAAGCAACTCAACTTGGGCGGCCAACAAGTGACGCTGAACCTGCAAGCCGCACAGGCCCTGGTTACTCAACCGACCCAAAACAGAGCTTCGAATACCTCGCGTCCCGGTTCGGCTGCTCCATCACGGTCCCCCGCGCCGGCCATGCCGCCGCTAAACCTCGGTCCGAAGCCCGTGGTGGCCGTATTCAATATTCAAGACACCCGACAAGCACGGGGGCTCAGCGTTCAAGAAAAAACCGATTTGACCGCCTACTTGATCACGCTGCTGACCAATACGAGCCGCTACGCCAGTGTTCCGAAAGCCGACCTCAAAGCCGCGCTCTCCGCCCAAAAGGCTCAATCCTATGACGCCTGTTACGACGAGAGCTGCCAGATCGAAATCGGCAAAGAGGTGGCGGCCGAAAAATCCCTCTCGACCCGAATCAGCAAGTTTGGCCAAAAATGCATCGTCGCAATGACCATGTATGACCTTCGAAAATCTGCCACGGAAAGTGCGGTACAAGACCGAGTCCGCTGCGACCCGGATTCGCTCATTGCCGCTTTCGAAAAATTAGTCCCGAAACTTGCGGCCAGCCAAGCCCCTACCGTGCCTCAATCAAACGGCACCATGTTCTAGCGAGCCGAGAATTCACTTTTACCAAAATATTGCGTTCTTCGCTGTGAGCTTTCTCGCCGGTGCGACGAAGATCTAAGAGTGAAGGGAGACACTCACCTCGACCCATTTGGAGGTCGGTGTATTGCTGCCTTTGGCGACGGATTCTAAAGGAATGAGCACGTTCGCTTCGGGGAAATAGGCCGCTAAGTTCCCTCTGGGGATGTCGTACGGAACCACCTTCCACTCTGGGGCGTCGATGGTTCGCCCTTGAAAATGACTGGTGAGGTCGATGAGGCCTGATTCTTCGACCCCGAGCTGTTTCATGTCTTCGGGATTCATCATAACGACTCTTCGGGCGTTATAGACGCCTCGGTAGCGGTCATCCATGCCGTAGATGGTGGTGTTGTATTGGTCATGACTGCGGAGCGTCATGAGAATAAAGCGGTCTTCGGGTACGGAACGTTTCGGCAAAGGATTCGCAAACATGGTGGCCTTGCCCGATGGTGTATTCCAGGTGGGCCCATCGCGAGGTCCGTTGGGCAGATAAAAACCGCCCTGTTTTCGAACCCGTTCGTTGTACTGCTCAAACCCGGCGATGGTTGACTCAATCAACGTCCGCGTGTCGTCGTGGTTCGCGCCGTATTTTTTCCAATCGAAGGGGCCGTCCGCAAAACAGGCATCACCGAGCCCCGCAATAATGGCCGGTTCGCTCTTGAGATGCTTGGAAGCAGGCTCGAGTTTGCCGGTCGACGAATGCACCACGCCCATGGAGTTTTCCACCGAGACAAATCCAGCAGGGTCAATTTCAGTTCGCCCCAAACACGGAAGGATGAGCGCTTGTTTGCCGGTGACCAAGTGGCTTCGGTTGAGTTTTGTCGAAATTTGGACCGTCAAATCGATTTTGCGTAAGCCATGGGCGACTTCTTCGGTGTCGGACATGGCAGAGAGGATGTTTCCGCCCAGGGCCATAAACAAGCGCACCGAGTCTTTGCGGGCGGCATCCACAAACTGCACCGTATCGAAGCCGCGTTCTCTCGGCATAGAAATCCCGGTTGCCTCTTCACAGGCCGCCAGGAATTTTTCCTTGGGATGATGATTGATGCCAACGGTGCGGTCACCTTGTACATTAGAGTGTCCTCGTACCGGGCAAGCGCCTGCTCCGGGTCGTCCAAAATGTCCGCCGGCCAACAGGATATTGCTGGCTTCTTGAATCGTGGCCACCGCATTTTCATGCTGCGTGACTCCCATAGCCCAGCAGATGATCAGATTTTTCGATTGCGCGACCCGCTGACCGAGTTCGACGATGCGTTCTTGGGTGAGTCCGGCTTGGCTCACGACTTCATCCCAATCAAGCGCTTCGATGTGCGACTTCCAGTCTTCAAAGCCTTGAACATGTTCGTCAATGAAGGCGCGGTCGAGCTGGTCTTCTTCGAGCTGGTCTTGTTCGAGCAGTACTTTCGAGATGCCTTGAAGGACCGCTTGGTCACCACCAATTTTGACGGGATAGTGGTCATCCGCAATCGCGGTGCCCTGCCCTAGGATTCGTGAAATCTCTTGAGGATGCTTGAATCGAACCAGCCCCGTTTCTTTGAGTGGATTAATGCTGATCACCGAGCCGCCGTTGCGCTTGGTTTGTGCAAGCGCCGAAAGCATTCGAGGATGATTCGTCCCGGGATTTTGACCGATAATCAAGACCAAATCGGCTTGATTGAAACAATCCAGCTTGACGGTCCCTTTGCCGATGCCAATGGCCTGCGACAAAGCCATACCACTCGATTCGTGACACATGTTGCTGCAATCGGGCAGATTGTTCGTTCCAATCTGCCGAGCCAAAGTCCCCCACAAAAACGCCGCCTCATTGGACGCTCGGCCGGAGGTATACAAAACGGCTTCGTGAGGAGAATCGAGTTTCTCGACGGCGGTGGCGATCATTGAAAACGCATCTTCCCAACTGATTTTCTCGTAGGTATCGGACCCTTCTCTGAGCACCATGGGATGCGTAATGCGGCCGAGTTTATCCAGGGCCATATCGGAATAACTTGACCATTCCTGGACCGTTTTCGAAGAGAGGACTTCTGGGGTCAGTCGTTTGAGGGTCGCTTCGGTGGCAAAGGCCTTGGCCCCGTTTTCACAAAACTCAAAACCCGAACGATGCTCGTCAGGGTCTGGCCAGGCGCAGCCCGGGCAATCATAACCGTCGAAGCGATTCACGGTACGCATGACTCGCAAAGTCCGACCCAAACCGGCTTCGGCCACGCCAATGTTGAAAGACTTGGCGACTCCGGTTAAACCGGCAGCCACTGCTTTGGGCTGACCAATCTCGAGCTTCTCGGCTTCTATGGGCGGAAGGGCCTGAACATCTTCTCTCATCATCTTTTCTATGGACTGGAACTTCCCACAAACGGTCCAGATTTGCGGCAGGCGCTCAGTATAAAGCGTTTTAGCCGGCATGAAAAGCCATAAAGCTAGAGCACGCTCCCCCGTGGATGCTAAATCGGCCGCCAAAAAAAGCGAAATACTAGTAGATTTATTTTTCTCAACCGAATGCAGGATTATGAGCGACCACCCACCAATTAATAGCGGTCGCAAACAATAGCCACGCGAGATACGGAACAAGATAAAGAGCGGCCTTCTTCGAAATCTTCGAATACGCGAATATCATCCCCACCAGCACCAGGTTGAGGATAGAGATTTCGACAAGCGCATAATCTGGCCGCTGGACTGAAAAGAACAATAAAGACCACCCTGCATTGAGTACAAATTGAAATCCGTAGAGAAGCAAAGCGAGCCCCATCCAAAAAGGTTTTGAATATCCCTCAGAACCGGTGATGTCCGTGGTCGCAATGGCTAGTAAGCTGAGAATAACCGTCCACGCCGGTGTGAAAGCCCAACCAGGCGGCTGGAAGGGAGGGAAATTCATAGCTTTGTACCAAGGTCCAAGACCAAGGGAGGTCAGCCATCCCCCGAGACCCAAAATGATAATAGAGAGCGCGAACCACGCTATGAGCCTTGATTTTCTCGTTTTTACATTTTGGTTCTCCATCGCGTTCAACGTAGCACGACTTAGCACTGGATCGCGTAAAGTGGAAAATAAAAGCGGACGACCCAACCGTGTCTCCTCATTATGAAGACATTCGGCTGAGAGGATTCGGCAGTTGTCCTCTGACACTCGTTACGGCGACTCACGTTCATGGGGACCGATATCAACTCCATTTCCCTGCGGCCGCGGCGTGTTCACTCTGTCCAACGATGGCGCAAAGCTTGTTGTCCCAGTGTCGATCAAATCAAACGCGGTATCGAGCAAGCGGAAATCAAGATTATAGCCCTGCACCAAAGCATCGATATTCGCGGGGGCTGTCGCTCCCGTGGTCGCGGTAGGAACCGGGTTCGCAAGACTGATATCCTGAACCGCCGTAAACAAGAGATTGAAATCGTCCGCGACGGAGAAATCGGTAATTTGGTTGTCCGCAGCAGTCCCAAATTGCGTTCGGCCCACGATGTAGTTGTTGTGCGTGACCACGTTGGAGGCATTCCCATTGTTTTTCAGTCCGTAGTCGTTACCATCCCGGGCCCATATGACGTTGTTAATAATGGTGAGGTCGTCCGAGGTATTCACGGTCATTCCGGTGTAATTAGAAATCCCTGGATAGGCTCCGTTCATGAAGACCAAGTTGTTGATCAGTTCACCGCGATCGGTCTTGTGATAGACCACGCCACCAAAACCGTTATTGAAGGCAATATTGTTCTCGAAGCGCATTCGTCCGAAGAGATAGGTATCGTTGTTTCTCGTTACATATAAGCCTTGGCCATCGATGATGCCTCCGGTGTAGTAATCACAGTTTCCGTATTCATCATCCGTGCTGCTTCGCAACGGCGTGTTGCAAAACTCCATGAAGTTCCAATTGTTGTAGACGACATTGCCAGAGTACAAAAACTTCACCACGTTCTCGGTGTCGATGCTTTCCGCTGTGGCGATCACGATGGCGCTTTCTGCACTGGTGGACCACCAGGTCGTGTTCGATACGATATTGCCTTGCACCAAAATATAGTCCGCTTTGTTGAAGCGGATACCTGAGCCCGGGGTGTGGTGCACGTTACAATTTTCGACCACAATATGATGAACGGGACCCCAGCTATAAATGCCGCGGCCGGTATAGAAATTCTCTTTGGTCCAGCGGTGATCGTGAGCCCAGTCATATTGAATCTCACGATTCGCTCCTTCGATTTCGAGACCTTCGACACGGATGTAATTGGCGCCAGCGTTGAACTGGATGCCTCCCGTCCCATCAAACTTCAGCAAAGGTCGAACATCGTTGCCATCAGGATAAGCAGCAATCGTAATCCAGTTATTTGGCGTACCACTGGCCGTAATTCTAGCGAGCAAACCGTTATTGACGGAGGTGTCCCCCGTCGGGCCATGATTGTCAGAGTATCCTGAATTGGTATACGTGCCGTCCTTGATATACAGCGTATCGCCAGCGGTGAGCTGATTTACGGCATACGAAATCGTGGCAAATGGATTCGCTTCGTCTCCCGAATTTGCGTTGCTACCGTTTTCATCCACATAATAGACGTTTCCATTTGAAGGTCCGTACTCTACGATGGTTATGGTCACTGCCTCGTTTGTTCCCAAATCGTAATTCGCTGAATTCTGGAGCGAAAACACGACGGTTTCGGCCACTTCGAGAGCGGCCGAGGCAATCGGCTCGACGGTCACCTCGACACTGAGCTGTCCCGCAGGAATCACCAACGGTGAAGAGAGTGCGGCTCCGTTGAGCGTTAGCAGGTAATCTGTATTGATTTGAGCACTCCCCGCCAAGGCAAAGTCAACGCTCACATCCGTCGCCTGAATCGCAGATAGGGAAACAGTGATCACCGCGCTATCTAAACCGCCTTCATAGGCCTTGGTATCACTGCTCGTGACTTCCACCGTAAGCACTTCACAAGTGCGATCACTACTCACCGTCGGTGGAGTCACCTCAAATTCGTTACTGGCACAGCTTTGAACCAAGGAACATTGGGTCACATTGCTCAGGCTGGAATAGTTCACCCCCATCGAACAGCTCTGGCATCCCCGGTCAGAGGAACGTGTTGGTGGCGTCAATATATATTCGCCCGGGTCACAATCGCTAACGGGTGTACAGCTCGACGCATTACTTACGCCCGTGAAGTTCACGCCCGCGTCGCAGTCCGCGCAAATACGGTTGGAAGCCAAAGTTGCAGCATCCGAAACAAATTCCCCGGGCAAGCAGTCACGAAGTTCGGCACAACTCCCAGCATTGGTACTCGTGGAGAAATTGACATCCAACATGCAGTTTTCGCAAACGCGATTTGCGCTCACGGTCCCTTCGGCTGCGACGAACTGGCCAGGCAAACAATCAGTCAATGTCGTGCAGCTGACGGCATTCGTACTGGTTGAAAAATTCACATCGAGCGTACAGTCTCCGCAGACCCGATTGCTGCTCACCGTTGCGTCCGTCGCGACGAATTGACCAGGCGCACAATCAGTCAATGTCGTGCAGCTGACCGCATTCGTACTGGTTGAAAAATTCACATCGAGGGTACAGTCTCCACATACCCGATTGCTGCTCACCGTTGCGTCCGTCGCGACGAATTGACCTGGGTTACATGTGGCGACCGTAGTACAGTTCACAGCATTGGCTGCGGTCGAGAAATTAACATTGGCCGTACATGCTCCGCAGACTCGATTACTGGTCACGCTCGGTTGGGCGGAGACGTATTCTCCTGGATTGCAGTCCGTCAGCGCTGTGCAGCTCGAGGCATTTTCGTTTGATGAGTAATCAAGACCAAACTGGCATTCACCACAAACCCGATCTCCGCTGATCGTCGCCGAGATGAGAACGTATTGCCCGGGGTTACAGACGGATACATCTGTGCAGCTGACGGCATTTGTTGAGGTCGAGAAGTTGGTGCCTAGGATGCAGTCATCGCAGACTCGGTCACTACTCAAACTCGGGGCAGCCGCAACGTATTGCCCGGCGCCACATTCAGACAACGCAGTACAAGCGCTCGCGTTGACGGCCGATGAATAATCACGAAAAGCTGTGCAAGCTTCGCATTGTCGGTCGGCGGTCGTGCTCCCCGCTACCGACACAAAACTGCCCGGGTCACAATCAGTCCAGGCGGTACAAGTGCCCAGCCATAGGTCTTGGTCGTCCTCCCAACTTATCTGCCCAAAATATCCGTTCGTACAGGCACATGTCATCTTATCGTCTGCGGTCATGCACGCGCTGTTGTCCGGCTGTACTGCCAAAGCACACGTTCCGTTTCGAAGGACGTAGCCTTGGTCGCAAGCAAATTGCGTACAGGTCTTCGCATCGACGCAAGCCATGCACTCGCCGTTTTCGACGACAATATCTGTCTGACAGTCACCGCAAGTGAGATCCGTGGCCAGAGTGGCGGCCGTAGCTATGTATTGGTCAGACTCACAAGATTTCACCGAAGCGCATTCCGCAGAATTTATCTCGCTTGAAAATGAGGTGCCAAGCGCACAGGCTTCGCACTGCCGGTCCGAACTCGCGGTGGCCGCGACCGAAACTCGTTCACCGGGCTTACAATCCCTGACCGGCTCGCAACGTCGATCACTTGAATAAGTTGGCGCTACCGCCTCATATTCATCGCTCTCGCAAATTGTGAGCGGAAGACAGACGATTTCACCAGGATTGTTCCGGCTCACTGATGCAAACTGAGCGTCGGAACAGGGCTGAGGCTGCGTCATGACCTGCGGAGTGGGTTCAGAAACCGGTGCGAGTTCTGCTGTGCAGCCTCCGAGCGCCGCAATCGTGCTGTAAAGCGTGATTATGTGAGAGAACACAGCTTTTTTCGCCATGTGCTAGCTATATCACTCGAAAATCCCAGACCCCAGGGACCGCACTGAATCTTCCGCGAAAAGACCCTCATCCGAGCCACAGGGAACCCCAATTTGCGAGCTGATCAACGCGGCTGTCCAAATCCTGCTCGTGATGCCCTGCCTTTCTGGGTTTTTTCTACAAACGAGGCCTCGGCAGACGGATGCTGGGGATTTTCACTCGGACAGACGCCCTACTCCCATATCATTACAGATTCCCCGGTTAAGTTACGAAGAATTGTATGATTGGAAACACGGCAGAATGAAATGCTTCAGATTTCTTCCGTTTGTCCTTTTCCTCACGCAGAACGCTTTCGCTCAGGGTGGAGCCCAGCACTTCAAACAACTTGGAGAAGAGCTTCCGACCCCCACTGAGGTTCGTCTCGCAAGCGGAGCACCGGGACCTGAATATTGGCAGCAGCAGGTCGACTATACAATCGATGTGACGCTTGACGACGTGAAAAAACGGCTCATCGGGAGTGAACGAATTCGATATCAGAACAACTCACCGCACGAGCTGAAGTATCTGTGGGTGCAACTCGACCAGAATAGTCTCAAAATGGATTCTGACCGCAGTCTCGTGCGAGATGCACCGAGATTTCGTAAGTTTTCATACCGCTACATGGCCTCGCTCCTTGCCCGTGAAGAATACGAGGGCGGCGTGAAACTCAAGGTTGTGGAAGCTGACGGAAGGCCTGCGAAATACACGGTCGTGAAGACCATGATGAGGATTGACTTGAAGCGGCCTCTCAAGCCGGGAAAATCAATCAAGCTCCGTATTGATTGGGAACACAATATCAACAATGCGAAAGAGATTTGGGGTCGCGGTGGCTACGAGCAATTCAAGGAAGACGGACACCGCATTTATACAATCGCCCAATGGTTTCCAAGGATGGCTGCCTACAACGATGTTGATGGTTGGCAAAACAAGCAGTTTATTGGACGTGGCGAGTTCACACTCGAACTCGGCGACTATGATGTTCGAATCACCGTTCCCGAAGATCATGTTGTCGGCGCGACGGGTGTTCTCCAAAACCCACGAAAGGTACTCACCAAGAATCAACGCGCACGCCTAGTAAGCGCGCTCAAATCTGATCAGCCGATATTTATCGTCGACAAATCCGAAGCTGAGGCGGCCAGCAAACACGACCCAAAGAAAGAAAAGCTCAAAAATAAAACCTGGCATTTCAAAGCAAAAAATGTCCGTGATTTCGCCTTCGCAAGTTCACGCCGTTTTTTGTGGGATGCAATGGGCGTTCAAAACGGCGAAGAACGGGTCTTATGTATGTCTTACTATCCAAAAGAAGCTGAAGCTTTATGGTTTCGCTACAGCAGTCCCGCCATCGCTCATACCATCGAAGTCTACGGACGGATGACCTTCCCCTACCCTTATCCCGTCGCTATTTCGGTCAACGGACCCATCGGCGGCATGGAATATCCGATGATTTCCTTCAATGGACCACGAGCGGAGAAAGATGGCACCTACTACGCACGAGCGTCTAAATCCAAACGCTGGGACCGAACCAAATATGGTCTTATTTCCGTGATCATTCATGAAGTGGGACATAACTGGTTCCCGATGATCATCAATTCAGACGAGCGCCAGTGGACTTGGATGGATGAGGGACTAAACACCTTCCTGCAATTTATCACCGAACGCGAATGGGAGAAAGACTATCCTTCCCGGCGTGGACCACCCAAAAACATCATCCCGTACATGAAGAGCAAGAACCAAGTACCGATTATGACCAACAGTGAGTCGCTGCTTCAATTTGGAAACAATGCCTACGGCAAGCCGGCGACGGCACTCAACATCCTCCGCGAGACCATCATGGGCCGAGAAGTTTTTGATTTCGCATTCAAAACCTATTCGAACCGATGGCGTTTCAAGCGCCCCATGCCCGCTGATTTCTTCCGCACCATGGAAGACGCCTCTAGTATCGACCTCGACTGGTTCTGGAGAGGCTGGTTTTATGGAACGCAACATGTCGATATCAAACTCGGCAAGGTCAAGGAGTTCGTCTTCGAGACCGGCAACCCTGCTATCGATAAACCTGCTCGCAAAAAGGAAAAGGAGGAGACAGAGCCCCGCGACCTGACGCAGCAACGAAACACCAAAGAAGGAAAAACCTATCGCGTGGACCGATTCCCCGAATTGAAAGACTTCTACAATCGCTTCGACAAAAACGTCGCGACCGAGGAAGAAAAAGAAAAATTCAAAAAGATGTTCGACAAGCTGGAACCCTGGGAGCAAAAACTGCTCGAAACAAAGCGGTTTTTCTATGTGCTCGACTTTGAAAACGTCGGCGGACTCGTTAGCCCGGTCCCCCTCAAGATTGAATATCAAAATGGGCGTACCGAGACCATCTCTTATCCCGCAGAGATCTGGCGACTGAACACCAAACAAGTATCGAAACTTCTCATGACCAAACAGCCTTTGAAGAGCCTTGAGATTGACCCACTTTGGGAGATTGCCGATGCAGACCGCTCGAACAATAGCTGGCCTCCTATTCCCGTGAAATCGAGATTCAAACTTTTCAAGAAGAAGTACGACAAGAACCAGATGCAAAAGCAGCGAGCCTGGAAGAAGAAAAAGGCAGAAGAAAGGAAGAAGGCGGATGAGGAAGAAAAAGCAAAGGCCGGTAAAAAGGAGAGTTCCAAATGAGTACAGTCGCACTCGCGCTTCAATTATTTTTGGCAACTATGACTCACCCAGGGCACATCAGCATGGCCGAAGCGGAATATGTAAACGGAAAGCTCGAGGTCGCTCTTCAGGTAAATTGGCAAGACCTTGATTCAGCGCTTACGCAAAGTAAGGTGACTCTACGGCAATGGCTCACGGAAAACTTTCTCGTTCGGGACTCATCAGGCAAAGTCGCAGAACTCCACCTGCTAGGCTCTGAAGCCGAAATTTTCCACACTTGGATCTATTTTGAAATCAAGCTAGAGAAACCAATTTCAAACTACACTTTACAGAACAGCCTATTTTTAGAATTACCTCATGGACGCCAGGTCAACACGGTTCAACTCAGAACGGGCAAAAGACTACGCACTCTACATTTTACGAGGAATCAGCCTCGTTCTCAGCTTTGAGCATATGAATCCGGCGTAACTCCGATGAAATAACCCACAATCGACCGGCTTGTATTCGGCACAAGAATTGGGTTACCTTGGTCATACCAGGTCGAAGCGCAGTTGGCACAACGCATCAAAATATCTTGTCAGAGGGGGGCTCATGTCATGTCGCCGCTTCTTTAGTGTTACCAAAGTTGCGGGAAAGGCATCTGCCGCCCACTGTCCGTTTTGCAATACAGTCCGTTTTGCAGTGGAACATTGCTCGAGGGCAGAGAGAAAGTTAAGCGCATCCAGCTTCCAGAAACCAGTGCAATTGCAGTATTTGTACTGAACCTGAGTTTAGGGGTCAGCGGCTGCGAGGAAGTTTGAGAAATGTCTAAATCATCTCTTGTTTTTCTATTTACTTTTTGTGGTTCACTAATGAGCTGTGGAGCCCGAACGGAGGTGGGAAACCTCAGGGCACGAAGCGCCCAAGGACAAGAGGACTCGGGCGTAAATATGCTTATTGAAGTCGATGCAGGACAATCAGTCGAAGATACTGGCGTTTCATTGATCGACGCAAACGTCGCTGACGCATTTGTGCCCGTCGAACCAGACACCCGTTGCATTAAGGCATGTGACAACCGAATGGAGAAAGACGAAACCTGTTTCAGTGACGATTACGACAGTTGCATTCGTTTTTGCGATGAGATTGCAACCTGGCGAAAGTCGACCCAAGACGCATTTTATTTTTGCGTAAATGATGACCCACTTTGCTTTCAAACCATTACACAGTGCATCCTCACGGCAGCGTTCCCCAATCCAGTACCCATCATCGCGAAATTTGTCGGAACCGGATTCGAGTCATTTGAAGGCAAAAGAGTCTTCGCAATGTTCGACCCAGGTCGCACGGATGCTCCGTCTGAAACTGTAGTGACAAACGGTCAACACGAATTAATTTGGGAGATTGACAGCAACGTAGGTTCCCTCACGAAGACGATTTTCTATTATGTGGACGTAGACGGTGACGGACGATGTGATCCGGGGACGGACCGCACTCAGTACGGCTCCATGGAATACACCGGAACCATTGAGACACATTCTTTCTATGGAACCCGAGTTCTTCAAGATTCCCCCAGTTCCGCGAGCATGATTTGCCGCGGATTTAACTAATCGCACGATGTTCGGAAGCTTTCTCCGGCAAGATCAACAAAACGATTTGACAGTGTTCAACGCAGCTTTCTTTTCCATGGGGTCCATATGAGAGCCAACGCCCCATCTTTTTTTGCTGTTTTGACCACTGCAATGCTCGTTCAGAGTATCGCTTTTGCCCAAACCACGCTCAATCTTGAGTCTGGGCCGGTCTTCACGGGTCGAAATGACGTGCGGATCCCCGGCGAAGGCGGAACCCTCTTTTCACTCAAGGATGACCTAGTGGCGGAAACAAAGCCCTATGTTAGAGTGAGGCTCAGCCATACCTTCAATGAAGTTCATACCTTGTCGCTGCTGTACGCGCCGCTGCGCATTGAATCTGAGGGCGCCGCTGCACAGGATATTTTTTATAACGGAATAAACTTTGAGTCGGGCACCCCACTCACCGGGACCTATAAGTTCAATTCCTATCGACTGACGTATCGATACAACTTTGTACATGAACCTACTTTGGTATTTGGGCTTGGT